>Ga0182024_10003725_pt1 | contig 35942 bp, 27 predicted proteins | sample P32metaG_FD_120480 | JGI IMG/M metagenome (GOLD analysis project Ga0182024, IMG submission 120480) | Permafrost microbial communities from Stordalen Mire, Sweden - P3-2 metaG (Illumina Assembly) | ecosystem: Environmental > Terrestrial > Soil > Wetlands > Permafrost | place: Sweden: Stordalen...
ACGTCCGAGAGCAGGATGAATTCGTGGCGCTTATCCGTGCAAAGTTTTCCCGTCTTGGCGAGCCAGTCCACGGCCATCAGCCATTCGTCCTGCTTCAGGTCCACGTCGCGCGCAAAACCGTGAAGGTGCCTCACCAGAGACTGCATGATTTGTCGGAGTCTCGGGGAGTGGCAGGCCTCCCATTGCTTCACGGCAAGATCGGTCAGATTTTCCTCTGTGGCGTACGGCATTGGAATTCCCCTCCCTGATTGTAATTATGCTTGCGATCTTCTCGCTGAAAAGGCCCCCCTGTCCATTGCTTTCTGGTGGGAGAGGCTTCAGGCTGTCAGCCTTCCACTTGTAGACGAGTTGGCTGTGCGTGTTCTCGCATTTCTCCGTGTCCTCTGTGTTGAGGTCTTGCATGCGGAAAACTAAGTCAAAAGGTTTAGCACAGAGGACAACGAGAAACGCGAGGACACAGAGAAGGACAGCAAGCGGCCGCAATCATTCGAAACAAACATCGGCAGGAAAAAACGACCGGGCTGCCCGATCCTGTTGAGGTAGACTCGAATTTTGCCTAGCGAGTAAGGCGCTTCGCGAGAAGTCAAACGAGAGAGGGTACATGGCAATCCTCGTCACAGGCGGCACAGGCTACATCGGCAGCATAACGATTGAACGCCTGCTCGCAAAGGGAGAGCAGGTCGTAGTGCTAGCCGATCCGGCGCGGGGCCACCGGGCGGCTCTGCCCGAGAACATTCCATTCTATCCAGGAAAGATTGGCGATCGAGAGCTCGTGGCGCGCATCGCCCGCGAACATCGTCTGGAATCCTGCATTCATTTCGCGGCTCTGATCGAAGTTGGTGAATCGGTCCTCGATCCAGCCAGATATTTCGAGAACAACGTCGCGCAGGGAATCGCGCTGATTAGCGAGCTCGTTCAGGCCGGAGTGCGGCGTATCGTGTTTTCCTCCAGTGCCGCCGTCTACGGCGATCCGGAACAAATTCCAATCACGGAACAAAGCCGGAAATGGCCGAAGAATCCATACGGTTGGTCCAAGCTATTCATGGAACGGCTATTAGACGCCTATGACGCCGCTTATGGAATGAAATACGTGGCCTTGCGCTACTTCAATGCCGCCGGCGCCACTGAAAAATGTGGGGAAGACCACAAGCCGGAGTCGCATTTGATACCGAATGTTATTGCCGCGGCCCTGGGGCAGCAGCAGGCTATTCGAGTGTTTGGCAACAACTACCCGACTCCCGATGGCACTCCCATTCGGGACTACATTCACGTCATCGACCTCGCGGACGCCCACGTTCGCGCCTTGGAGTATCTCCGCTCGGGCGGCCCGTCTGATTTTTTGAATTTGGGAACGGGTAGCGGCTACTCGGTTCTGCAAGTCATCGAGTGCGTGCGCGAAGTTACGGGACGCGAAATCTTCTTGCGGATCGAGCCCCCTCGCGCGGGTGACCCCGCCAGATTGATTGCCGATCCTTCCAGGGCGAAAGCTTTGCTCGGTTGGGAGCCTGTCGTGTCCGATTTGCATTCGATCGTTCGTTCCGCTTGGGATTGGCGGCATCGCCATCCCAACGGCTACGCTGGAAACTAGCCTCTGTCTTCAACGCCGTTCACTTCATCGATTACGATCCTCAAAATTTCGAAGAGCGCCCCAGTCCATAGTCCTCGTACCACTGCTTGAGCAAGTCTGTCGCGGCGGCCTCGTCAAGCCGGAACGCTATTGGTGTAACGTGGCAATCCTTTTCACTTTCCGAACCTGCATACGGAAACTGACTTGACACGAAAAGCTCCGTGAATTTCGGGTGAACAATAACTCATTTATTATGAATGTGATAGAAGGTGTTGACTGTTTATGAGACATGGGAAGTCCTTATAAGCTCTGGCAGACTGATTGCGAACGATATAGCGAAGCTTGCTTTTCAAGTGGCTATGGGAGCGTCCTTTGCATTCCTGAGCCGATCATGATTGGACCATGCACCCTTGCATGCACGCTAAGCACTCGGAAATAAGAGACTTACTGTAAGTCTGTTGAGATGAAATGCTCTTCGACAAAGTTTTTGCAAGGTTTTTTCATACAGCGCAATGTTCCTAACGTCCGGAGAGCTTAAGTTCCCGGCGACGCGAGTCTTGCAGGAGTAAACATGGGTGAAAGTTATTCCAGGATTCCACTTCCAGGGAAGCGGGAGTCCCAACTAAAGATTGCCGGGCCGAATCCTTCTCGCTCCCAAGATAGCGCACAACAGGAAGAACTTCTGGCTGAGAACGTATTCCATTCCATGCTGACACTCGAGCGCCGGCGCGCGGAGCGTTCTCGGAAACCGTTCGTTCTGATGCTGCTGGATGCGAATTTAGAAAATGTCCCAGCGCAGGAAATTCTCAGACAAGCAGTCGACATAATTGTCGGGGCCAAGCGTGAGACGGATCTGGTTGGTTGGTATAAACAAGGCGCCATCCTTGGAATCATCTTTACGGAGGTGAACCTGGAAGGGGACGTCACGATCACGGACACACTCCGTACGAAGATTGAAACAGCGTTCATCAAGCATTTGGGCAGGGAACGGGCGTCCAGGATTGCGATCTCGGTGCATATTTTCCCGGAAAGCTGGGACAAAGACAGCTCCGGGTGGGTGGCGGATTCGAAGCTCTACCCTGACCTCAAGAGAAAAGGCTCGCGAAAGCGGCTGTCTGTGTCATCAAAGAGTTGATAGATGTTGATAGATATTGTTGGAAGCCGGTGCGGCGCTTGCTGCTAACGCACCAATTTATTCTCTCCTGAATTTTATCTCATAGCAAAACATGCTGACGCAGGAAGGTTAGCCCTTGGTCTGCGCGGAAACCCGGGGCGGAGTCGGCGAACTGGCGATTGCTTGCTCCACGGCATCGCACAGTGCGTGGCCTATGAGGATGTGGCACTCCTGGATTCGCGGCGTGTCGTCGGATGGGACTGCGATTAAAGTATCGACCAGCCCGCGCATTTGTCCGCCGGAAGCGCCGGTCATCCCAATCGTAAAAAGTCCCAATTCGCGTGCTTTGCGGACGGCTTCCATCACGTTTTGAGAGTTCCCCGAGGTGCTGATCGCGACGGCCACGTCACCGGGAACGGCGAGGGCCTGGAGCTGGCGCGAGTAGATGTGTTCATAGCCGTAGTCGTTGGCGATGGCAGTCACGGCAGACATGTTTTCCGCCAGGGCCACGGCGGGCATTGGGCTTCGCTCCCGCAAATACCGTCCCAGAAATTCTCCGGCCAGATGCTGCGCGTCCGTAGAACTGCCGCCATTCCCGAAAAAGAGGGCTTTCCGGCCGTTTCGATAGGCATGGATCAGCGCGTCCGCGGCAGTGATCATGGCCGGCAAGCACGCAGTCATCAGTCGACCGTGGACCTCGACGCTCCGTTCGATATTGGAACGAAGAATGTTGTCGGTCATGCCTGCCTCTCAGTTAAAGCGGCGATCCGGATGGCCCGATCGGCCGCGGCCAACGGCGAGGAAGTTTCTTCCCCATGCGATCGCTCCCGCCAAACACATTACACCGTCAGCCTTGCATCGGTATTGCGCGATGATATCAATGGATTGCAGATCGACTACCTGAATCCACGCGGCTCTAATTTCTCACGAATGCTCGTGCCTTTCAAAGGTCTTTAGGAGGTTAGTAAACGAAGACGGAGCGCAGCTGGCTTCGCCAATCGGGCATTCGCACGGAAAAGACACGAGCCATGCGCTCGTTTGACAGGACCGAATAGGCGGGGCGCCGCGCGGGTGTGGGATATTCAACCGCGTGAATCGGCGTGACGCGCTGGGTAATCAGTGGGAGACCGCTCGTCGCTGCGGCGAACCAGGGGGTGGATGGCTCGATCTTCCGGGCTTCCTCCAGAATTGCTCTCGCGAAATCATACCAGGTGGTTTCGCCGGCTGCCGTCATGTGAAAGATGCCGGTGATATCAGCCGAAGAGAGTGAACTGTCTTGCGGCCCAAAGATCCGCGAAACAATATCCGTAGTTGCCCTCGCAATTTCCCTGCTCGATGTGGGAGCGCCCGCCTGGTCGCAGACAATTTTCAATTCTTCGCGTTGCGTGGCGAGCCGGAGAATCGTCAGAAGAAAATTCCGGCCCTCAACGCCATAAACCCATTCGGTGCGAAAAATCAAGTGGCGCGCGCCGGACGCCTGAATCGCGCCCTCTCCTTCGAGCTTTGTTTTTCCGTACACATTTTGCGGATTTGTGGAATCGTTCTCTTCGTAAGGAGTGGCCTTCATTCCATCAAACACGTAATCGGTCGAATAGTGGACAAATAATGCGCCGATCTGTTTGGCTTCCTGGGCCATGACGTCGGGAGCTTCCGCATTGATCGCCCGCGCCAGGTCTTGTTCCGATTCTGCTTTGTCCACGGCAGTGTAAGCTGCCGCATTGACGATCAACGCAGGGCGGAACTTGCGGATTGCGCCGCGAATTTCTTCCGGCTTGGAAATATCCAATTGCTTCCGGTCGAGCGATGTCACCTCGCCCACACGCGGCAACATTTTATTTAATTCACGCCCGACCTGGCCATTCGTTCCGATAAGCAGAATTGTGGGCTTCATTACTTGGGATAGTGCGGTAGGAATTCTCTCGGCATGTCCGCCAGGGTGCCGTACTTCGCGTCCTTTTCGGAAATCAATGGCTCCGTAATCGGAAAAGAAATCGCCAGAGCAGGATCATTCCAGATGATGCCGTGCTCATCGCCGGGATCGTAAAAATCGCTGCATTTATAGAGGAACTGAACGGAGTCGGTCAAGGCCGCGAACCCGTGCGCGAACCCGGCCGGAATGAAGATTTGATTCTGCTTTTCCGCGGAGAGCAACACGCTGGCCCATTTTCCAAATGTCGGCGAGCCCAATCGAATGTCCACGGCCACATCGAAGGCCTCTCCCTCAATCACGCGGCACAGCTTCGCTTGCGCATGGCGTAATTGATAGTGGAGCCCGCGGAGCGTCCCCTTTGACGAGCGCGAGTGATTATCCTGAACGAAGGTTTCGTGGATTCCGATTTCCGCGAACCGATTCCTGTTGTACGTCTCAAGGAAGAACCCGCGGGGATCGCGAAACACCTTGGGTTGGAGTTCCCAGACGTCCGGAAGCGATGTTTTCACTCGTTGCAATCGAATCCATTCCTCGCAAAGTCAGAATGTGCCCGAACTGGACGCCATTGCAAGTGCGACTTATAGAATTTCGAAGCCGAAGGGAATCAGGCCGGTATCACCTGGGAATTTTTGCCCCGCCTGAGGAGAGCGCATGTAGCGACGAATCGCGATTTTCGTAGTATTTTTCATAGTAGGAAAGATATTCGCCGCCGCGCACGCCGGCCATCCACTCGGAGTTCGTCTTGTACCACTCAATGGTCTGGCGCAATCCTCTGTCCAGTGGAATGTCCGGTTTCCAACCGAGCTCTTTTTCCATCTTGTCGCAGCGAAGCGCATACCGGCGGTCGTGTCCCGGACGGTCTTTCACAGGAGTGAGCAGGGATTCCGGCTTGCCGATGAACTGGAGCACCTTGCGCACAATCGTCAGGTTCTCTTCCACATCCGTTCCGCCGATATTATAAACTTCGCCGATCCTGCCCCGCTCGAGCACCGCGAGAACGCCGCGGCAATTGTCCTCCACATGGAGCCAATCGCGTTGTTGCTTTCCGTCGCCGTAGATTGGCAGCGGCTTATCATCGAACGCATTGGTGATCATCAACGGGAGAAATTTTTCGGGAAACTGGTAAGGACCGTAATTATTCGAGGAACGCGTGATCATGCCGGGAAATCCATACGTGCGAACGTAGGACCGAACCAGCAGGTCCGAACCCGCCTTCGAGGCGGAATACGGGCTGCTCGGCTGCAACTGCGAATCCTCGGTGGCGAATCCGCCCGGAGGCATGTCGCCGTACACTTCATCGGTTGAGATATGTACGAATCGCTCGATGTGCAGCTTCCGCGCCACCTGCAGCATGAAGAACGTGCCGGTCACGTTGGTTGCGATGACGGGAGCGGGCTCGTAAATGCTCCGGTCGACATGCGACTCGGCCGCGAAATGGACGACGGCGGTGCAGCCGCGCATGGCTTCCTCCACCGCCGCGGCGTCGCAGATGTCTCCGCGCACAAAAAGGTAATTCGGGTTATCCGCTACCGCCTCCAGATTCGCCAGGTTCCCTGCATAGGTAAGCTTGTCGTAATTAACGATCGAATAGCCCTTGTTGAGGGAGAGAACGTGCCGGATGAAATTGGAGCCTATAAATCCGGCCCCTCCGGTGACGAAAATTTTCATCGAGTCACTTCCCGTGCCCCGACGGTTTCCGCCGCAAGGTCATGAGTCATCTTGTTCGCGCCGGTTTCCGCCACAAGATTGTTGGCGCGCAGCAGCGATTCAAACGTGCCCGCGTCGGTCCACCAGCCGTCCATCACTTCGTAGGTAAGCTTGTTTTCCTCGACGTAGAAATTATTCACGTCCGTAATTTCGAGTTCTCCGCGTCCCGAAGGTTTCAGCCGCCGAATCTTCTGGAAAACGCTGCTGTCGTACAGGTAGATGCCGATCACGGCGAAATTGGATTTCGGGGCTTTGGGCTTTTCTTCAATGCCCACCACGTGATTTCCTCGGAGTTCCGCGACGCCAAACCGCTGCGCGTCCGTCACTTCCTTCAGCAGGATCTTCGCGCCTTCACCCTGTTTCTTGAAATTTTCAACGGCCTGGCAGATGTTGCTTTCAATGATATTGTCTCCAAGGATAACGCAGATCGGTTCGCTGCCGGCGAAATATTCCGCCAAACCCAATGCCTGGGCGATTCCGCCTTCGCCCTCCTGGTAGGTGTAGTTGATGTGCTTCAGGCCAAAATCACGGCCGTTGCCTAGCAGTCTGAGGAAGTCACCGGCATTCTTGCCCCCGGTGACCAGCAGAATTTCTTCGATTCCCGCGTTCACCAAGGTTTGGATGGGGTAGTACACCATCGGCTTATCGTAGATGGGGAGCAAGTGCTTGTTCGTGACTCGTGTGAGGGGATTCAACCGGCTCCCGGTTCCGCCTGCCAGCACTACACCTTTCATAGCGTCTCCCTCGAAAATAGGCCGTTTCTATTTCTTCTGAAAAAGTCGAAATTCTAGACCCAGTAAAACATAGCGGTACCGTTGGACAAAGTGCACTTGTAGTGCCATGTGCGGTATCGATTCACCCACGCTGCGATGGAGTCTCACCGGCACACGATCATGATGAGCTAAGCCTTGTGAAATCTGCCGCCTGCATGGCATTACTCGCTGGGAAAGCAGGGTTTGAAATTGTCCGGAACACCAGGGAGCGCTGGAATTCAAGTGGAACAAGGTAGTAATGATTTTCTCTCCGGCGCCATGAAAGTGACTCCGGTCCGATGGCCACGATTGAACTCAGGAATTGCACATGACACTATCGAAAAAGCAATTCTTCTGCCTACACAGCAGACCGGCTGGCGGAATACGCCAAGGTCCCAACAGGACTTGTCTTATCAATGGCTAATTTACTGAAATCGGGCAGCTTATTCTATCCCGATCCATCTTTCTTCATCGCGGGATGGGGGAAAAACTTTTCCCATGCGCAGAAGTTCAAATGCCTAGATGTTTCATCGTCGGCGCGGAAATATGTGGCGGCCAATCTCTATCTATCTAAAATAAAATGACTTAAGTGATTTCAATTGCTAGCTGCAACCGGCCTCCAAGTTGCACATGCCAAGTTAGTGGTGGTGTTCTCCTGACGACTTTGGAGACCCTAGTCGCATTCACAGGTTGGAGGAAAGCTAGGAAAAACTTTATCCATAAATAGAAGTCCAACTGACTTTGGCACCGGGCATGGATGGCCAGATGTCTGCGAATATTTATCCATCTATATCAAAAAGAACCACTTAGTAGATTTAGATCGCATCTCTTATCCGGACTCCAAGTTGCACAAGAGATCGAAGGGCTGCAAGGCGCATTTTTCGCGATTGAGCATTCGTCTGGATGAAATAGTAAAGGACTTAGGAAGCCAAATGCCAGCGGGACGCTCTATCCGGCACAGAAAGTGAGATCGTAATGGCGGTACAAAAAGAACTGACCCCCCAAGATTATCTTCTGATGCTGCGCCAACGTTGGCTTTTGATTGTGGTTCTCACCATCTGTGGCGGAGCGTTGGGGTATACCGCCTCGCGTGTGTTGCCGAAACACTTCACGTCTCAGACCTTGGTGCTTGTGCAGGAGCCCAGTGTCTCCGCCGATCTGGTCAAGTCCATCGTAACGGACAACAATGAGCGTCTGGCAGCCATGCAGCAGCAGATCCTGAGCCGGTCCAGGCTGGAACCATTGATTCACCAGCTTGGTTTATATTCCCAGGATATTAATAGCGTATCGATGGAAGTGCTCGTGGACCGGCTGCGGAAGGCGATTACGATTACGGCCATACAGCCGATGGCGGAAACGAGAGCGCAAAATCTTCCCGGATTCACCATCAGCGTCGTGTTTAACGATGCGCATATGGCGCAGAAAATCTGCACTCAAATCACTTCGATGTTCGTCGAGGAGCACGTCCAGGAACGCCAGTCGCAGGGAGATCGAACAACTGAATTTTTAGAGCAGCAGGCGGCGGATGCAAAAGCGAGCCTCGATCAGCAAGACGCAAAGCTTGCGGAATTCAAACGTCAGCATATCGGATCTCTTCCAGACCAGGCACAAACGAACCTGAATATTTTGACGGGCTTGAATACGCAACTGGAGGCCGCCACTCAGGCCGTGGCCCGCGCGCAACAGGATAAGACTTTCGCCGAATCCATGCTGGCGCAACAGGAGGCATCCGCAAAGGCTGCTCAGGATGGTCAAAGTCCTGAATCTCTCGATCAGCAGCTCGCAACTCTTCAAGCGCAGCTGACTACATTGCAGTCCAAGTATACCGATAGCCATCCCGATGTGATCAAGGTGACTCACGACATTGCTGATCTGAAGCAAAAAATCGCGGAACGCGAGCAGGAGAAGCGCACCGCGGCGCCCGAGAAGCCTTCCAGGCCGGTGATTGAGCCAGTTCAGATCCAGCAGTTGCGGGCCCAGGTTCATCAGTACGATCAGACGGTCAAGGATCGCCTGCAACAGGAGGAAGAGGTCCAGAAGCAGATCAAGATGTATCAGGAACGAGTGCAATCCAGTCCGGCGGTCGAGCAGGAATATAAGCAGCTGACGCGCGATTACCAGACAGCTCTGGACTTATATAACGATTTGCTCAAGAAGCGGGATCAATCCACCATGGCCAACGACCTGGAGCGCAGCCAACAGGGAGAGCAGTTCCGCGTTCTCGACCCGGCCAATCTTCCTGATCAGCCGTCCTTCCCAAAGATGCCGCTATTTGCCGGCGGTGGTTTTGCCGGAGGCCTGGCATTGGGGATCGGCTTAACCGTCCTGTTCGAGATGCAGGATACTTCGCTGCGCTCGGAACGCGACGTCGAATTGGTGCTGCGTTTGCCCGTGCTTGTATCGATTCCGCCGGTTGAATTCGGCGCGGCCAGCTTGCCCGTTCCAATCGCGACACATGAGAAATCAGCGGGGCGCGCAAGCGTGAAAGTTTGAGTTTGGAGACAAACGTCGTTATTTCATCTGAAAGAAGATCATGAGCCGAATTCACGAAGCGCTAAAAAGAGCGGAGCAAGACAGGCAGTCAAGCCATCGCGATGGGACAGGGAAAGAATCCTCCGGGCATCAACCGTCCGACCGGATGGCGCTGTCAAGCGAACCCGAACCGTCGCCTGTTTACGCTGCCGTTGCGGATTCCAACGTAGCCACCGATTCCAGCGGGCTGCGATTGGAGGAATTACAGGCAAATTGTGTTGCAGCGAAGTGGAATCTCGATCCAAAACTATTGTTGTTCTCGAATTCCAATCCTATTGCATCGGGCGCAGAACAATTTCGTACTTTGCGATCGCGACTTTACCGGCTGCGCGAAAGCCAGCCGTTGCACAAGGTCTTGATAACAAGCTCCATCCCGTCGGAAGGAAAGAGCTTCGTCGCGGCCAATTTGGCTCAAGTCCTGGTTCGGCAAAGCGGATGCCGCGTGCTGTTGATTGATGCCGATTTGCGCGCCCCAACCCTCCATAAGACCCTGGGAGCCCCTCTCACACCGGGGCTCGCGGATTACTTGCAGGGAGAGCGCGGCGAATTAGAAGTGATCCAACGAGGAACCGAAGACGGACTCTTTTTTATTCCTGCTGGGAAACACGTCACTCACCCGGCGGAATTGATTGCGACCAATAAGTTCAAGATGCTTTTAGACAATGTTTCGGAGCTGTTCGACTGGGTAATTCTGGACTCCCCACCCACGGTTCCCGTGTCCGATGCCAGTGTGCTGGCGCAAATGTGCGATGGCGTGCTGTTTGTTGTGCGGGGCGGATCGACGCCGGCAGAAGTCTGTAGCAAAGGTTGCCGGGAGCTGCAGAACGCTCCTCTGATTGGCGTGGTCTTGAACGCCGTAAAACAGAGCTCTGCGTCGGACCCCTATTACGGGTACGGGACTACCAGTTATGGATTGAATATATCCACTCAACACGGGAAACAATCCTAGCCGGGGCCAACAAGCAGTTGGCGCTCGCACCGCAACGGGCGCTCACCCAAGGTTTGGTTACAAATAGAGAGGTTTGCTCGTACCAAAGGGCTAGGCTTTCCCTCATTCCTCTCATTTTGCAGGATTTGAGTTTCGTTCTGTACCAGTTTCCTCCCGAGAACCACCGAGGCCGGAATTCGCCTAGCAAATGATGGCAACGGTTTTCTACTTTTCCCCGAAACCAGACTACATTAGAGGGTGCTTATTTTACCGTCAACCCATAAGATCTTTGCTATCAGTGTCTTCAGATGGTATTAGCCCGGAGTCTTGGCTCTCCGAGTGGCATATCAGATGCACTTCAAGAATTGACTTGTAAGAGCGTTAGCTGAATTGGGACTAAATGGCGGTAGCTTTGGCTATCGCCTGAAAGTGAGACTGAGCGCGAATGTACCATTTCGGTCCAGCAGAATCAGTTGAATCACGGCCTCAGAAGAGCGAGCTCCCGTGGTTTGCCTTGCAAGTAAGAACGCGGCACGAGACGGCAATTGCGGGTTTTCTGGAAGCCAAGGGATATGAACGGTTTGTCCCACTTTACAAGTTCAGAAAGCGTTGGTCAGACAGGATCAAAGTCATGGAGGCTCCGCTGTTTCCCGGGTACCTCTTTTGCCGTTTCGATCCCCAACAGCGTCTCCCAATACTCAAGACCCCAGGAGTTATCCAAATCGTCGGGTACAACCGGATCCCCACTCCCATAGATGAAATGGAGATTAAGGCCATACAAACCCTGGTCGCATCCGGTCTCAAGACCCAGCCCTGGCCTTTCCTCGCGGTTGGCGAGCGCGTTCGAATCGAGTCAGGTTCCTTGCGCGGGCTCGAGGGCATCGTCGTGAAAATGAAGGAGAATCACCGGCTCGTGGTGTCCATAACCCTGTTGCGCCGCTCGGTAGCGGTTGAAATCGATTCGGCTCTTGTGGAGCCATCTTGCAACTCCGGTGTCCCGAGCGAAGAAACTCAGACCAAATTTCGCCAGGATGTCGTCAGCAATATTTTGGTGCCGGCGAGGCTCGCCTAGGTTTCCGCAATACAAATTTCGGGCCGTATCTGCTAGAAGCGTAAGCAGTGGCCCGCCCCCCGATGGAGATTTCGAGTAATAACCCTGCGTGGGGCATTTGCACATCAATCCCATACCTCTTTAGCCGAAGTTGACGAGCGTAAAAACCAAAAATTTCATGTTTTGACCGCGTACAAGAGACAAATGGTTACATTGGCGCACCAACGCAGTAGTTTTCGGTTGGATTAACTGAAGTGGTAGGGTCGCATTCCTTGCATGCAGAAGAAACGAAACCTTCGAAGTCCTTGGAAGCTTTTGAAAATAAATCCAGTTATCAGTGAATCGGACAAAGAAAAAGGGTTCTATTGCTGTTTTTGACCGCCTGTTTGTACAGGCTTGGAGAATGAGTTTTCTTGATTAGAGTAACCAATTTCTTACATCCCCCCAAAAGCCAGATTAGCCCGTTCTAACGAATATGAAGGAGGCCTGAATGCGGCCCTATATGCCTATTACTTTCAGCTATTTAGATGGCGAGGATGCGGAAGGAACCAATCCCGTCCACCTGGCTTAGGTTGGTTCGCAAATTGCACCTCGAAAGATAAGATTTGTTACACGTTTAGCGGGAGTGCTGCGGCGGTAGCCCATTCGCTGGCTGCCCAACAGCTACATCCAGCAAAACGCCACCGAGGGCAAAGAAAGAGACCATGAGCCAGACCAGCAAGGTAACCTTTCAAGACGATCAGCCCTATAAGAGCAATGGTCATTCGATGCTGGCTGCTGCACGGCCTGTTTTCCCGCCTCCAGACTTCATGCTGCAAATTTTGCCAGAGAGTGTTTTTCTTGGAATGTTGGGTCTTGAAAGAAAGCGGGCGGAGCGCGGCAACAAGAAATTTCTTCTTTTGCTGCTGGACGCAGAAGATGCAACGGGTGTTGAGAGCCGCGCGGAAATTTTGAGTGGAATCATTAAGGCTACCGACGCCGTGCGCAGAGACACGGATCCGGCCGGCTGGTATAAGAACGATTCGATACTCGGAATCATCTTCACGGAACTGGGCGCGCTGGATGATACGGCGACAATCAACAGGCTCCTACAAAGAATTCGAGAAGCTTTGCCTGCTCATGTGAGCAAGGGCGATCTTCAGTACATACACATCACGGCGCACATTTTTAGTGACGAGTCGGACGGGAGCGAGTCCAAGATTTCGGCCGATCCGGCCTTTTATCCTGACCTCTTCTACCAGCACAAAGCAAAGAGATTCCCTTTCCTGGTAAAGAGGGCCATGGATATCGTTGGAAGCAGCGCGGCGCTACTGTTTTTTTTCCCCGTATTTTTATTGATTGCGGCGCTCGTGAAATTAACTTCGAAGGGCCCCGTCTTCTTCAAGCAGGAACGCCTTGGGCAATTTGGAAAGACATTCACGTGTCTGAAATTCCGTTCCATGCATGCCAACAATGACCTCAAAATTCATCAGGAGTTCATGAAGAAGCTGATCAGCGGCGACTACGAAGGGAAAGGCGACGGTAAATCCAAGCGCGTTTTCAAAATGACGGATGATCCGCGCATTACGCGCATCGGGCGGTTTATTCGCCGGAGCAGCCTGGATGAGCTGCCGCAATTTATAAACGTTCTCAGAGGCGAAATGTCCCTGGTTGGTCCGCGGCCGCCGCTTGCTTACGAATACCAAGAGTACGATCTTTGGCATCGCAGGCGAGTTCTGGAGGTCAAACCTGGAATCACCGGCTTGTGGCAGGTGGAGGGGCGTAGCCGAGTGAGTTTCGATGATATGGTGCGCCTCGATCTGCGGTACGCCCGCAGTTGGTCGCTGGCGCTTGATCTTCGAATCCTGGCGCGGACTCCCGGCGCAGTCTTATTTGGCGACGGCGCTTATTAATTCCACGGCGCTTCTTTGAATCACCCGCTTCATGGCGTCGAAGCTTCTCTTTTCCCCGGCGCCACATTGAATCCAATCCTTCTGAAGTAAAGCGGAAGGATAGTTACGGCCGGTTGAGTTTGGATTGGAACCTCGGAAAACAAATTAAGAACCGATTACCCCCAGCGATTCGCACCAGGCGATGAACGCTGTTTTTCCGTATCGAGATCGAACTTGATCCCAATCTGCAAGTCAGATCGGTATGGTAACCCGAATGTCCAATACAACATTTAGTTTGAATCCGAACCTTAACAGCAGTTCGATGTCGGTCGCTCCGCCTCTGGCGGTCGAGAATCAGGCGCCGGAGCATGCAGTCCCTCAGGCCACCCTTCCGCGGAATGGGAAAGGGAGAAAAATCTGGATCGACATCGATAATTCTCCACACGTCCCTTTTTTCCGGCCCATCATTGACGAGCTGCGGAAAAGGGGTTTCGAGGTTGAGCTGACCGCACGAGACATCTACCAGGTCTGCCAGCTCCTGGACTTTTTCAATCTGAAGTGCAAGGTGATTGGCGGCCACTACGGCAAGAACAAAGTGCTCAAGGTTTTGGGTAACCTCTTGCGCACCACGCAACTGATTCCCACGGCCTCCAGGTTTCATGCGGATCTGGCGATCTCGCACGGCTCTCGAGCGCAGGTCCTAGTCTGCAAGGTTCTCGGGATACCCACGGTGATGATGCACGATTACGAGCACAGCACCAAGACCGGATTCATCGAGGCAGATTGGGTTTTCATGCCGGACGTGATCCCCGGCAATGCCATGAGCAGCAGGCCGGAGCAAGTTCTCAAGTATCCGGGGCTGAAGGAAGACGTTTATGTTCCTCAGTTCACGCCGAATTTCTCGACATTAAGTCATCTGGGAATTACCCCGGATCAGATCGTCGTTACGTTGCGGCCTCCCGCAACCGAGGCCCATTATCACAACCCGGAAGCCGAACGATTATTTGCCGAGGCCATCCGGTTCATGTCGGAGAATTCGAGGGTGCGCGCCGTCGTCCTTCCGCGAAACTTGAAACAGGGCGACCAGCTACGCCGAGAATGGGCCGACCTTATTTCTTCCGGCAGCATGATCATTCCAACGGACCCCCTGGACGGATTGAATCTCATCTGGTTTTCCGACCTGATGATCAGCGGGGGCGGGACCATGAATCGGGAAGCGGCCGCCCTTGGCGTCCCCGTCTACAGCGTCTTCCGCGGCAAGATCGGCGCGGTGGACAAATACCTGGCTCAAAATGGCAGGCTGACACTGCTTGAAAACATCGAGGATGTCCGAACGAAGATCGTCCTGGAACAACGCAATCGCCCCTCCCAGCCCGAAGACAGCAATCGCCCGGCCCTGCAGACCATTGTCGACAACATCATTTTGATATTGGAGAAAAAATGTCAAGCAACTGGCCAAACAGCACGATGAGCTCGACGGAACCCACTCTGATGAAACGGTCGGACAACCTTCAGAGCGTGATTTCACGGCTGAACACGCTGGCCGTTAACGGATTGGTGCCGATGTTCGATCCCGACAAGCAGCTGTTCTGTTACACGCTGAAACGAACCCCCGCCGGCATGGTTCAAGAAGGGATCTCTCCGCGCTATACGGCGATTACATTGATGGGGCTTCACCGGCTGGAACAAAGCGGAGGGACATCGCCGATCGATATCCAACGAGTATTTGACGTCTTATTGGCGGATACGAAATGGATCGACAATATCGGTGATCTTGGACTGCTCCATTGGCTCTGCGCGCTGGTGGCTCCGGAACGTCTCGAGGAATTCAACAGCCGGCTTGATGTCAAGAATGCCCCGGCGCGTTTTCGCGACGTCAGCCAGCGCCATACAATGTACTTGTCCTGGTTCCTTTCAGGCCTCTCTCACGAGGCCCTGGCGCGACCGGAGATGGCGGGGAATACAAGGGAGCTCGCAGCGGAAACCTGCCGGACGATTCTCCTGAACCAGGGCAAACAAGGCGTCTTCGCGCACCTTGGCAGCAACAAAGGCCTCTCCGGATTGGCTCGGGGCAACATGGGCAGCTTCGCCGATCAGGTCTATCCCATCTACGCCTTGAGCAAGTTTTCACAAGCCTACGGGGACGAGAAGGCGGCCAAGAGGGCGCTGGATTGCGCGCTCACCATTTGCGAAGCACAAGGTTCGCTGGGGCAATGGTGGTGGCACTACAATTCGTCGAACGGCCAGGTCGCGGAAACGTTCCCGGTGTTTTCCGTTCACCAACACGCCATGGGACCGATGGCTCTGTTCGCGCTTGGCGAAGCCATTCAATCCGATTTCAGCCCGTGGATCTTCAAGGGACTTCAATGGATTGACGAGAACGAACTTGGTATCGACATGCGTGACGACTCCGCAAATGTTGTCTGGCGCTGCATCGGGCGGAACCAGCCCACCAGGATCTGGAACTTAGCTGTCAACCTTCTTACAGGCCGCGAGGATCGGGAGTCACGCAATGGTCTGCGCGCCTTGTACGAATGCCGCCCGTACGAACTCGGCTGGCTTCTTTACGCTTTTGCCAACTGGAACCGCGCCTAGTCAGGACCCCCAATGAAAACAGCCAACATTGAAACACTCGACTCAGAACCGTGTCTTTCCGGGACGCCAAGTATGAAAATCATGATCGTCGTGGGCGCCAGGCCGAACTTCATGAAGGCCGCGCCCATGATCGCCGCGATTCGGGAACACAACCAAAAGGCTGCGTCGTCTTCCGATCAGCAGGCGACAGATACAGCGAAGATCCAGGGAATCCTTGTTCACACCGGGCAACATTACGACGAGTCCATGTCCGGATCGTTCTTCGTCGACCTTGACCTTCCCAAGCCGGACATTCATCTGGGCATAGGTTCCGGCTCGCACGCTGCGCAGACGGCGGAAATCATGCGGAAATTCGAGGAAGTGTTGCTGCAGGAAAAGCCTGGCGTGCTCATCGTTGTCGGCGATGTGAATTCCACGGTTGCGTGCGCGCTGGTGGCCGCCAAGATTTCCTACGACTCGAGCGGGACGCGGCCCCTGATCGCGCATGTCGAAGCCGGGCTGCGCTCCTTTGACCGCGCCATGCCGGAGGAAGTGAACCGCATTGTGACCGACCATCTCTCCGATCTTCTTTTTGTGACGGAAGAGAGCGGCATACAGAATCTATCTCACGAAGGTGTCCGGCAGGAGAGAATCCACTTCGTCGGAAACACAATGATTGATTCCCTGCTTGCCTCGCAGGAAAAAGCAAGCCGGTCCAACATCCTGGAGACGCTTGGGCTGAGAAACGGATCCGGTAGCAACGGTTCAGCGAACGGCGCGCGCCCTTACGCGCTGCTGACTCTGCATCGCCCTTCGAATGTGGACAATCGAGAGACCTTTCTGAGCATCCTGGAAGGATTGAAAGAATTGTCGGATTCTTGTCCGATATTCTTTTCGACGCATCCGCGGACGAGGAAACGCATCAGCGAATTCGAGCTCGAGTCTTTCTTCCATTTCAAGAACGGAAAGCCGGCAACGAATGGGCCGGAGGGTGCTTTTCCGCGTAACGGGATTCATATTCTCGAACCGGTCGGGTACCTCGATTTTCTTTGCCTGATGAAGCACGCGGGAATGGTAGTCACGGATTCGGGCGGCATCCAGGAGGAGACCACGTGTCTCGGCGTTCCCTGCATCACCGTCCGGGAAAACACGGAAAGGCCCATCACGGTAACGTGCGGCACGAACACGATCGCCGGAACCCGGAGCGAAAACATCCGTGAAGCTGTGAAAACGCAGAGACACAAGCAAGCAAGCGGGGGCGCGCCGGAGAAGTGGGATGGCAAGGCGGGAGCCCGCATCATCGAAACGATCATGCTCGAAGCAAAGAGGCAGCGGAATCGATGATCCTCGCGGCGCCCCGTGTTATCGAATCGGTTGCAGAACCGAAGTGATGGTTTCCTTCTCGTTTGGTTCTGAGGACAGTGCCCGAACATGCTTGCAAACTGGCCCCCGGGCCAGTTGTGACTCCCTTTCCGCGCCAGTAGCTTCGCTAGAGGAAACCAAGCGGATAGGAGAAGCGAAGTGAAACGGTTCGTTCTTTCATCGGTCCTGGCGCTGCTGGCGAACTTCTTCGCTGCAGGAAGCGCTTTTGCGACAACGTACTACGTCGCGGCGAATGGCTCCGACTCAAACAACGGGACCGCGAAGACAACGCCCTGGCTCCACGCGCCGGGGATGCCCAACTGTTCCGGCACGTGCTCTTCGACCAGACCAAAGGCTGGTGACAGTATTATTCTTCGCGGCGGAGACACATGGTCCCCATCGTCGTTTCCTTGGACGTGGACATGGAGCGGTTCGGGCGGCAACCCTATCCAGGTGGGAGGCTTGGATGAGACCTGGTTTTCCGGGGCGTCCTGGACACGGCCAATACTTAGCGGGGGCGGAACCTTTCCAAATAACGGATCAACCCAGACATTTTTTTTGACCCTTTCAGATGTCTCTTACGTAACCGTATCGTGGATTGAGTTCACCGGCTTCTTCATTGGCAGCAACGCGACCGAATGGGTGGGCTATCTCGATCGCGGAGCAAGCGGGACGAATATCAACATCCACGACAACTATTTTCACGGCTGGACCCATGCGGCGGGCATATCCGAGGGCGGTCCGGGCGGAAACGTGACGGCGATTCTGTGTCGCACGGGTGGCACCGATGCGACGACGAGCATCTATCGTAACGCCATCGACGGCGGCGACACGGCTAAGGACGATTTCACCGGGATCTATGCAACCGGCGGCTGCGGGAATGTTTACCAGAATTATATCGCCTGGATCCCGGATGCGGTGAACGAGGCTTTCATCGTTTCCTTCCATGACAACTTAATGGCGAATGACGGCGGCCTGTGCTACCCCGGGTGCCAATCGCACAACAACGTCATGGAGGAAAACAGCGGGCCGACGTCGGCTGATTCGTTTTTCTACAACAATTATTTTCTCAATCCCGCGTCCACGGATAGTGCGGGAGGCATCGTCCTGCAGCTGGCCCCTCATTCCGGGCAAACGAGCTGGTTCTTTAACAACGTCATCACGAATGGGCCACTGTATCAGGCAAACGAGTTGATGTGCGCCGACGCGCTTGGCGGCGGCGGAGGGACTTGCACCATTTTCAACAACACCATGGAGGGCGGAGCGGATGCGACGCCCCCAAGTGGAATTCCGGTTCGCGCCGGATCGTGGAACGGAAGCACTTCGCCTGCTGCGATCAATCTTTACAACAATCATACGATTTCGAGTGCCAGTCCAATGTACACGACCAGCGATTGCACTTCGGGATGCAAGGTCACGCAGAGTCCGAATCCCAATCTGATCCAGTCCAAGGCTAAGGCGAACGCTCAAGGGTACACTCTGGCTCAAACCTTTTCGTTTTCGCCGGCTTCGGCGACAGGCGCCACGGTGGGGAGTGGAACCAATGAAACCTCACTGTGCACGACGATTTCCGGTTTGAATGCCGCTGCCGGCACCGCCTGTCAGAGTGACACCACATACGGAATCGCATACGACACAACGAATCATACGGTGACGGGTCCAGCGCGAATTACTATCGCACGCCCAACAAGCGGGGCCTGGGACGCGGGAGCGTACGAATGGGATTCCAGTTCTGGAACTAGGCCAAATCCTCCAACAAACGTAAGGGCTGCCGCAGAATGAATTTCACGATGCAAGGTGGGGATGTACGCTTCCCCGGATCGAGGGCGCTGTCCTTCGAGTCTGTTTATAGGCTGACATTTCGGCCAGTAACGACACTCCTTCGGCGCCAGGTAGTTTCGTTTCAGGAACCAAAGCGGACGGGAGCAACGAGATGAAGCGGTTCATTCTAACCTCGGTCTTGCTGACTTCGGCCCTGGCGCTGTTGGGGACCTTGTTCTCCGCTAGAAGTGTTTCCGCGACGACCTATTACGTTGCGACGAGCGGCTCCGACTCCAATAACGGAACCAGCGAGAGCACACCGTGGGCGCATCTTCCTGGAATGCCGACTGCTACTGGCACTTCCGGAAGTCATATCGCCGTGGCTGGAGACACTTTTATCCTGAGGGGATGCGACGTTTGGTATAACTCTCCAGGGACCAGCAATTTTCCTCTGGTATTGAGCAATGGAGGAACCAGCGGGAATCCCGTAACGATCACGGTGGACCAAACCTGGTACAACACAACCAATTGCCCCTCGGCATGGAACCGCCCGGTTTTTGACGCGCACACCTCGAGCAGCTCCAGCACTCCCACTCAAATTGGCGGAACAACCTCCGGGTGCGTGGGCGGGAATGGAAACAATTTCATTCTCTTCAAAGCTTCGTATATCACGGTAAATTGGCTTGAATTGAGAAATTTGTATTACGCGAACGACGCCGAAAACTCCTGCTATGGGGGGAACGCCTGGTTTCAATTGAACAACGCCGATTATGTGACGGTGAGTAATGGGTATGAACATGGCTGGTCCATGGGCCCATATTCGGCAAATAGTGTGAACGATACCGACGAGCTTGTTTTCATTAGCGGCAGTCCTGCATGTCCGCATTGCCTGCTCACAAACAACGTTGCAAATAATTGCGCCACGACTTCAGGAAGCGGAACGCTTCCGGGAGGGGCGATGTCTTTTACAAACGTGAAGTTCAGTATATTTAAATGTATGTCGAACGCATACAAACCACTTTATGCGGGAGAGTTTGGATACAACGAAATCACGCTTGTTGGAGATTCTCCTGACCCAACGATTCACTCCAATTGCATTGAAAGCGTTGGCTCCATGGGAAATGGCGGCATTTACTACATTCATGACAATCGGATTCACGACAACTATTCTTGCGAAGGATTGCAAATAGGAAATCCGGGCGAGACGGATTACGTCTGGAACAATGTCTGGTATAACGACACGGCCGTCGGCGCGAATGGGCCCCAGGTTCCGCAATCGGAAACTCCCGTCGCCATGTATTTTTGGAATAATACCGTGATCGATTGGGGCGATTGCATCAATGACGCGAGTCATGGATATTCGTGGTCCGGGCCATTTTATTCACAAAATAATCTGTGCATCAATTCCAGCAACAGCAGTGGATCAGGAAGTCCTACGGCAAGTCTCATAACAATTTCCAATAACATCGCGCTTACAGATACCCTGGCAACGACGGACGGATACACAAATTCGCAGGCCTTTGTTTATTCTCCAATAAGCAACTCGTCCCCAAGCGTGGGGAAAGGCGTAAACCTGACTCCGCTGTGGCCTGCCGGATTTAGTACCCAAGATAGCTCCATCGTTTGCACGCAGCAAACGGTGAACACTGTTGTTCAGTCTGTCTGCACCGGGACGCCGCACGCGCGGCCGGCGAATGGCGCATGGGATGCGGGATCCTACCAATTCACCGCGGGTTCCACGAGCCAGCCGAATCCTCCGACAGGTCTTAAAGCGACCGCCCAGTGAGCCCGAAAAGCCACAAGAGAAATGCGGATTCCTCGCCCAGTCAAAACGTGATCTGTACGAGGAATGGCTTGAAGTCGCGTTTTTCCGCGAATTGAAATAGCGCATACTCCAGGGATATTCAGAGGTCCACGATCGCCCTGATATTCCCCTTGTAACGGGATTCTCAATCTCGCTTGTTCTCCGGCTCGCGGACGGCGACAGCCCGAACTCATAACGAAAAGTATCGAATTTTGTTTTAGAAAGGGGCGCATGCATTCCAGCCCCGCTTATGTCCACACAAACGATAATCGATCAAGCGCCCACAGAGCATAGCCTTGCCGTCACGATAGGAAAGAGCACTGTATTCGGGGTGATAGCCAGGTGCGCTCAAGTGGGCACTCGACTGATTACAGTTCCAATCGTGATCAGCCACCTCGGAATAGGCGGCTATGGGATCTGGGCGATTCTCATGACGGCAGCGGCGTACATGAGGTTTGGGAGTATCGGCATCAAGTCAGCGTTTCAGAAGTACGTTGCCGAGGCCACCGGAAACGGCGATTTTGAGACGACCAACAGGCTGTTGAGCACGGGAACGGCCGGGATGCTCGTCCTATCGTTCGTCGGATTGGTCCCAATCTGTGTGTTTTCCCGAAGCCTGGCGCAACTCGCCGGGGTTCCGCCGGAATTGCTAAAGGCCTCTGCCGCGTCCATCTCGGTGCTCGCTTTGATCATGCTGATGTCCAACGTGGGCGCCGCGTTTGAAGCGATCGTGATGGGCGGCCATCGCATTGACATCGCCCGGAAATTCACGACTTTTTTCACAGTTGCGGAGGCGATCGCCATTGTGATCCTGCTTCACTTTGGGTTCGGCCTTTTCGGGATGGCCTGTACGATGGGATTGTCCGAATTGGGGTTCGTGTTCTGTTGCTACATCGCCTCGCGCAAGCTCATGCCACAGGTTCAGGTCAGGTGGAAATATGTCTCGAAGAGCGTTATGCCTGAACTCTTCAGGTATGCAGGCAGCTATCAGCTGTTGAACGTCATGCAGGTGGTCTACTACGCGATCATCCCGGTCGCCCTCCTGCGGGTTTTCGGAGCCGAAGCCGCGGGAGTTTTCGCACTCGCATTCCGATTGCAGAACTCGGCGCAGATGCTTTCCGACGCGGTCCTTCTCCCCATCCTGTCGGGAGGCGCCAAGATGTTTGGCGCGGGATCCGTGCGGGACATGAATCTGCTCATTGCGAAATCTTTCAAAGTGACGATGGGATTGGCGCTCCTGCCGCTTGGTTTCTTTTCGGTCTTTGGCTCGACCGTCGTCTATGTGTGGACGGGTGAGGCAATTCCCACTCTAAAAGTCACCCTTTGGCTGACCTGCGTCGCGGGGTTTTTCTCGACCTTCTCCGTATTGGGCCTGGTGCTGTACCGGGTTTCAGGCAAGGCGTTGCTGGACAATATTCGGCAGGCCATGGTGATCATCATTCTCTTTTCCATTGCTATTTTTGCAAGAAGGCTTGGTTTTTACGGTGTGCTGGCAGGTCTGGCTGTGTCGGAATTTGGCGGAATGCTTTTCATGTTATATGCCGTTTCCACGACGTTTGAAGGATTTCGAGCAAAGGTCCTTCTACCCGACGCTGCCAGGGTTGCGTTTGGCTCCATCGCGATCCTTGCAGTCGGGGCCATCGCCGGCCATCTGCCATTGCCTCATTTTGCGAACCCACGGATGTTGGCGTCGGCGAAGTTAGGAATGATCTCTCTCGGGTGTCTCGTTGCCGCATGGCCCGCCCTATTGCTCACGAACGCGGTAACGAGTGGAGAAAGGAGAGCGCTATTGGGGGTTCTGCTTCCTCAACGTATCCGGGCAGCGCAAGTTGCTCCGGCGAACGTGACTGAGTAGGCACGCACAGCGAGCATGACAACCTGGCCGATTCCGATGGAAGATCCCCTTTATTTGTTATCAAGGGGATTGAGGTGGTTGTACACGCGTTGGCTCAAGGCGACCTATCCGTTCGCGGGATTTGGCCGGCATGTATCCATCGATTTCTCGTGCGATATTCTGCGATCCTCGGCTAGAGACATTCAAATCGGAGATCATGTAGTTCTCGCCAACGAAGTATGGCTGAATACGGTTCCGACTTCTGACAATTCAGGCCCAAAGATCATACTGGGCAATCGTTGCAAGATTGGGAGGCGATCCTCAATCTCAGCGAGAAATCGAATCATACTGGAAGATGACGTTCTCCTTGCCCCATCCGTCCTGATCATGGATCACAACCATGAGTTCGCAGACATAGATCAGCCCATCCGCGGCCAGGGCCTGACGAAAGGTGGAAGAATCACGATTGGAAAGAATTGCTGGTTTGGTTTTGGGGCTGTTGTTCTATGCAATTCACGTGAATTATCGATTGGCCGGAACTGCGTCATTGGAGCAAATTCCGTTGTTACAAGGAGCTTTCCACCTTTCAGCGTGATCGCCGGCAATCCCGCAAGACTGGTGAGAACGTACGACATGGAGAAGAAACAATGGATCAAAACCCTGTGAGCTCAGTGCAATTAATCGACGCGCAAGAGGAGTCGCATAGCCACGCTATGCCGGAAGACTCTTCAAAATGCCCGCTTTGCAGCGGCGGCCAGGTCGTACATTTCATGACCGCTCCCGATCGATTTCATTGGCGGCGGGAACAATACGATCTGATGCGTTGCTCCACATGCTCGTACGTCTGGCTCGCCGGTCCGCCGAAGCCGGAAGAAATGGGAATTCACTATAGCGAGGACTATCACCGGGCGATCATGGCCGGGGGCGAAAACTCAGCGCCGAGCCGTTGGCAGAGGCAGCGTGACGTGATCGCGCGCCACAAAAAAGGTGGCGCGATTCTCGACATCGGTTGCAGTTCGGGCGCATTCCTGGGAACGATGAGAGGCGGATCCTGGAAGCTGTACGGGATCGATATGGAGGCCTCGACGGCGCAGAAAGCGAGAGCCGCCACGGGGGCGGAGGTCTTCGTAGGAGACGCTCTCGATGCTCCCTTCCCCGCGGAAAGCTTCGACGTCATCACGGGTTTCGATCTTCTCGAGCACGTCTATCACCCGCGCCAATTCCTGGCAAAGGTTCTGGAATGGCTGAAGCCCGGCGGGATCGTCTACTTCGGGCTTCCCAATATCGATTCGTGGGAAGCCCGAATGCTCGGAACATACTGGTACGGCCTGGAATTGCCAAGGCACCTTTCTTTTTTTTCTCCGCGATCATTGCGGCACGTATTGACCTCGCTTGGATTCCAGGAAATCAGCCTGTTCACTCCTCCGACGGCGTATGTCGAGGACAGCGCCAGTTATATTTGTTCGGGAGTCCTTCAAAAGATTGGGATCTCGCCGCTTCCGATGTCAAAGCGTGGGCCGCGAAGTATCCCGTTTCGGGCAGTTCGTAAAGCATTGCGACTTTCGCTGGTCGTTCCGTATTCCCAGATCGCCTCTGTGGCGGGCGCCGGCCCAAGCATGGAAGCGGTTTTCAGGAAGCCTGTTTCTCAAATGGATAATGCCACCGGCGTTTCAGGTGGCAAGGCATAGGCCGTGGAACCTGAGAATCTGAAATTCGGTGGCGGCGCAAGTCAAACCGTCTTGAACCCGCTTGTCCTCGCGGTGGTCCTCATCGTGGGGATACTCATTTGTTTCCGCGGACGAAGACAGGTCATTGCGCTATTTCTGGGGGCCGGTATCCTGATCCCGCTGGATCAAGTACTTGTCCTCGGACCCATCCACTTTCCGATGCTTCGTGTTCTGCTGCTCTTCGGGATGTTTCGGATGGTGTGGGACAAGATTGGCTCGAAATCGGAAATTTTCAGCGGAGGGATGACCCGGCTGGACAAGGTCGTAATATTTTTCTCACTCTTTACGGCCGTCAATTCCATGCTTCTCTGGCGCGATTCGGGAATGCTCGTAAGGCAGGCGGGCGATCTTTATACGGTATTCGGAATTTATTTCCTGATGCGATATCTGATACGTGACGATGGGGATGCGGACGAGGCGGTGCGAGCGCTGGCCTACATTGCGCTCGGTGTCGCGGCCGTCATGACCTACGAACAAATCACGGGGCATAACCCCTACGCCCTGCTTGGCGGCGCGAAAGCTTCCTATTACGGCGCGGGTTTGACGAGACAAGACCGCGAGCGAGCGGTTGCGGGATTCGGCCATCCGCTTCTTGCCGGGACATTCGGGGCAATTTTGGTGCCGCTCTTCATTGGCTTGTGGCTGAAGGACAAGAAGAATCTGAAGATTGCCATGGTGGGACTCGCTGGTTCCACGGTGATTGTGTGGGCTGCGGCGTCAAGCACTCCCATGCTGGCATACGCGGCGGGCCTATTGGCCCTGTGCATGTGGCCATTGCGCAATTTCATGCGGCCGATCCGATGGGGAATCGTTGTGACGCTTGTGTCGCTGCACATGGTGATGAAAGCGCCCGTCTGGCAACTGATTGCCCGGGTGGACTTGATTGGCGGCTCGTCGAGCGATCATCGGTATCAACTTGTGAATCAATGCATTCTGCACTTCAAGGATTGGTGGCTCTTTGGCGTGAAGGATACGGGGGCGTGGGGTTGGGGTATGTGGGACACGGCCAATCAATACGTCAGCGTAGCGGATTCCACTGGGTTGATCCCCCTCATCCTGTTCGTGGCGACCATCGTCTACGGATTCAAATACGCGGGCAAGGGCAGAAGAGCCTGGGCAGGAAACAAAAATATGGAGTTGTACAACTGGTCGCTCGGAGCGGCGATGTTCGCAAACGTGGTGGCGTTTGTGGGGATCTCCTATTGGGACCAAACCCAGGTGGTGTGGTATTCATTCCTGGCAATTATAACCGCGGCTTACCTTGCCGTTCCCGTTCCCGCGGAGTCCGTCGCATTGGTGCCGGTGCAAGAGGCGCCCGCCAGGTTGGCTACTCCTGTTATGAGTCCGGCCTACAAATCGGACGCTTCCAAATCGCTCAACACTTCCAAACCGGTCCAATCGTACGGGCGCTTGGTCACCGGGCGATGGCCAGCGAAACCAACAACGAAGTGAGTTTGTTCGCGAAGGTTTGTGGATTGTCCGTTCCATGCGGGAAATGAACTGGCCCGTGGTCAGCTCATCACTTAAGCTGTCTTGCATAGGGCGATTTGAAATGACAACTATTTCCGAGAGCGCCCCAAATCAACTGAAGGATTGCAAAACCTCCTTGAACGACATCTCCATCGTGATCGTCAGCTGGAACACAAAGAAGCACCTCGAGGAATGTCTGACTTCCTTGCGTACCATCGACGGGAATCTCTCCGCGGAAATTATTGTCGTGGACAATGCTTCCAGCGACGGCACGCCAGAGATGGTTCGCGCTCAATTTCCCGAGGTAATCCTCATCGAAACTGGCGCCAACCTCGGCTTTGCCGGGGGAAATAACGTCGGGATAAAGGAAGCGACCGGGAAATACGTTTGCTTGATCAACTCGGACGTGAACGTTCCGCCGGATTGCCTGCCAAAGATGTTTTCTTATATGGAACAGCAGCCCGCCATCGGGCTCCTGGGTCCTGGCATGCTCGGAACGGATGGGCGTGTGCACCGTTCCGGGATGAGATTCCCAACCCTCTGGAGCCTCTTCCTGCGGGCTTTCTTCCTGGACGTACTTTTCAAACGCTCCAAGTTCTTCGGTGGTTATCTGATGAAGGACTTTCGATTTGACCGGACCACGGACATCGATGTGCTCAACGGCTGGTTTTGGATGGCCCGGCGGGAGGCCTTGAACCAGGCCGGCCTGCTCGACGAGCGATTTTTCATGTATGCCGAAGATGTGGACTGGTGCAAACAGTTTCATTTGGCGGACTGGCGTGTGGTTTTTTATCCCGAAGCCAAAGCGCTTCATTACGGCGGGGCCAGCGCGGCGAACGCACCTTCGCGGTTTAATGTCGAAATGCAGCGCGCGGATCTGCAGTATTGGAAAAAATATCATGGCCGTGTCTCTTTGTTCTTTTATCTGCTGATCGGTTGCCTCAGCTACGCCATACGGGCGACGGGGTGGGGCCTCGTCTATCTGACGCGGCGATCCTCACGGTACAGGGCGGAAATTGAGGTTCAGCGATACTTGAAGTGCCTCCGCTGGGCGTTTGACTTCGGCACCATCCAGAAATTGGGGAAACAATGAGCGAACCCTTGAAAAATGGACGAGGTTACGTTCTGGTGACGGCGGCCTACAACGAAGAAGAAAATATCGCAAAGCCGATTGAATCCGTCCTCGCTCAAACCGAGCTGCCGCAAATGTGGGTCATCGCGAGTGACGGCTCTCTGGACAGGACCGACGAGATCGTTCAGCGGTATGCGGAAAAGCATCCATTCATCCGCTTCCTGCGGGTGACGAGGCTTCCGGGGAGAAGTTTTCGAACAAAAGTGATGGCTCTGCAGGCCGGGATGAAGCTTTTGGAGGGCGTGCCTTACAAATTTATAGGAAATCTGGATGCCGACATCTCCGTGGGGCCGTCCTATTTCGCGGATCTGATCGCCAGGTTCGAGATGAATCCCGGACTGGGCATAGCCGGGGGCTTTGTTTGCGAGGAGGAAGGCGGAGAGTTCCGAAGTCGCGGCAGCAATCGGGTATATTCCGTGGCTCATGCCGCGCAGCTCGTTCGCCGGGAATGCTACGAAGCCATCGGAGGCTACGCCGTTCTGGAATACGGCGGGGAAGACTGGCATGCGCAAACCACAGCGAGAATGCAGGGCTGGTCGGCGGAGGCATTTCCGGAACTCAAAATCCACCATCACAGACACACGGGAGAGGGCGGCAACCTGGTACGGCACAAATTTCGACAAGGAAGAATGGATTATGCTTTTGGGAGTGATCCCATCTTTGAAACCTTCAAATGTCTTCAACGATTGGCCGAGAGGCCGCTTCTCATGGGCAGTTTTGCAAGACTCGCAGGTTTCTTCTGGTCGTCGATGATTCGGGAGCCGAGACCCGTCTCCGACGAATTCATTGCCTTCTTAAGGGATGAGCAGAAAAAGAAAACCTTATCCCTTCTCAACATCTCCCCGCGACATGACCGATTGTTCGGATTGCGCTAGCGCAACGGAACTTTAAATCTCCCGAGGCATATCATGAATCCGCGATCCTTACTTTCGGCTGTCCACCGGCGAACTCTTTGTTCGCTCTACGCTCGCACAGTGCCCTGGGGAAATCGCGGACCCGTCGTATCGTTTAGTTTCGATGATTTTCCTCGTACCGCATATCTTTCCGGGGGAGCAATTCTGAAGAGCCTCGGCGTTCGGGGCACCTACTATACCGCGCCCGGATTAATGGGCACTTCAGGTGAACTTGGAGAACAGTTCTGTTCCGAGGATATCCACTCCTTGCTCGAGGACGGGCACGAATTGGCTTGTCATACGTTCAGCCACATTTCGAGCCGTGCTGTGTCCTGTTCCATTTATAACGAGGACGTCGATCGGGGCAGAAAGGCCATGGAAGAAATTGCGGGGGCGCCTGACTCCGGCAATTTTGCTTATCCTTATGGCCACGTGAACCTGATGACCAAGAAAACTTTGGGACCCAGAATGAGCAGCAGCCGCGGCAATTTTCCCGGTCTCAACGGTCCTGGAGTCGACCTGAATCTGCTTCGGGCTAACAGTTTGTACGGAGACCTGGATCAGTTTGAGAAGGCGCGACAGCTGATTCTGCGGAATGAAAAGCAAAAAAGCTGGCTCATCTTTTATTCCCACGATGTGTGTTCAAATCCTTCTCCTTACGGTTGCACGGCTTCGCTTTTAGAATCGACGGCCGCATTTGCCCTCCAGCGGGGCTGCCGCATCCTGACGGTCAGAGAAGTGTTGGAAGAGTTGGGGGTAGCCGCGCAAAGTACGCATGATTCGGTATATGCAACGTGTGGGAAACCGGCTGGTTCGTGACGCCTCCGATTATGCCAGCTTCTAAGTTCCATTCAACGGGGCCGCTGCGTTTGAATGTCCAGGCAATGAGGCTCGCCGTGAATTCTAAGGATTGGGGGCTGAGGTTTCGCTTCAGGATCCTCGGGACATATCAATGCAAAAAGGTCATCGAGTGGAATCGAATGCCGGTTGGAAGGCATTCTTACCAGCAACCAAAGGCGTCAAACGTAAGGAAGGGGACCAGTTCCACGCAATATGGCATCAATTGAAAAACTCGTCAGCAATGTGATTCTGGAAAAGATCCGGTCACGCCGGGAATCGCCTGCTGAACTCGAGAATGATTCAGCTGGCTCCTCCGCACACGTGCCGGCCAAGCTTCGCGAAGCAAAGTTCGCGGATTATGCGGCAATTACCGATCTGAAACGGCGCTGGGGCTTGACTCCGGATCCGCTGGAAAACTGGGAACACTTATGGCGTGACAACCCGGCCCTGAAGCATATGCGGACGAGCGGAGCGATTGGCTGGGTCGTGGAAGCGGAAGGAAAAATAGTCGGGTACCTCGCGAGCATTTCTTCTCTCTATCACTTCGAGGGAAAAACGTTGACCGCTGTCGTAGGATCGGGGTTCGTGGCTGAGCCCGCATATCGTGCCCACACCGTGAGGCTGATGGGTGCTTTCTACGCTCAGAAGCCTGTTGATCTGTACATTTCCACTACAGCAGTGGAAGCGACCGGAAAAATTGCGTGCGCCTTCGGATGCGTGCCCATGCCCCAACCAGACTATGAGACAGTCATTTTCTGGGTGCTGCGGCCCTATCCCTTCGCCAAGACGGTGATACGAAAACTGCAATTCAACCCTGCGCTCTCCCCTGTCGTGGGTTTTCTCGCTTCGCTTGCCCTGCGGATTGATAAATTGTTCCGCCGGCGCTGGCCGCGAGGATCGGCGAAAGATCTTACCGTGAGCGAAATTAAAGTGAGCGAGATCGGTGAGGACTTCGAAATTCTGTGGAAAGAAAAACTTGCTGAAGGGACACGCCTGCTCGCCGATCGCAGCCTGGACTTCTTGCGCTGGCACTATAGCGTTCCCTGTGACGGAGCGAAGAAGAGCGTGCTCTGTTGCCGAAAGCAGGGAAAATTAATCGGTTATTTGGTGATTCGCGACGAAGCCGGCAATGCCAACGGTTTGCGGCGCTCCCTGATCGCGGACATGTTAGTGAAGCAGGATGACCCGGAAACTTCGAAACTCTTGATCGCTGCAGCTTACAAACACGCCGGGCGGGCGGGCAGTCACGTTCTAGAGTTGCAAGGGTTCCCCGCCAACATTCGACGTCTGTGCTCACAATGGAATCCGTACTCGAGAAGTTTTCCTGCCACCCCTTTCTATTACAAAGGCGCGTCCCCGGCGATGCACAAAACGCTCTCGGACGGCGCGTTATGGTATGGCACTCCTTTTGACGGCGATACAACCCTCATGCCGGAGATTTAGCACGCTGTAAAGCATTCAAAGCCCGCAAGCCTGCCTGAACTTTGAAGCTCCCCGGATTCCACACGGACTGCGCGACCCGAAATTGTTCCCAGCTTAGTTGAAAGCCGCGTCTCTCGCCTCGGCGCACGTTGGGCCACCTGTTGCTGGTGAGTCAACGACGGATTCAGATTTCCCCGCCAAATTTCCTTTCCCCGATCATTGTTCACCTCTGGATTTCTCGACCTTTTAGCACTCCAGCACGCCCTACACCGGCCGCCGGTAGCTCCGCGACGTCAACCCCGCCAGGATCCGTTTCCCACCTGCGTTCATTGCCATTGCCGGTCGTGTTACACCCTCGCTTAACTCTCCAATAGAACTTCTTTCCCCAGGCGCGTACACACACGCTTACGCTCATCCGCTACTTTCTGCCCTGGCAATTTCCTGCTGGAAGGACTGTGTTCTTCCGTTCTCTACGCGCACTCCGCTGTTCCGCCGGAAAGGAGAGACATGCATCGCGGGCTGCCACGAAAGCAAAGACAGATTTCAGACTTGAGATCAGCCGTGGGATTCTATGGAGTGGGAACCACTACCGTCACTGAATCCGAGAAAGGGCTCTCGATCGTATCGGATGCCACGCCAGTCACCCAGTAGATGTAGGTCTGGCCGGGCACGACCGTAATATCGGTGTACTGAGTCGCACCGACCGGTGTGGAATTGAGTCTCGTGTACGGCCCGTATTGGTTCGTCGCGCGGTACAGGTAGTAGCCGAACACGGCGGAAGTGTCCGGATTCCATGACAAATTCACCGAATGCGGCGGATTGATGCCCGTGCCCGACAGCGGGATGGTGGTGGGCGAGCCTGCCGCGTCGCTGCTGATGGCCACACTGCCCGCAACGGTCCCTGTGCCCGATGGAGTAAAGACCGCATTCAAGGTCGCAGCCTCCCCCGGAGCCAGAATAATTCCGGAGGGAACTCCGCTGGCACTGAAGCCCGGACCGGTGACACTGACGTTCGAGATCGTGACGAAGTCAGTGCTCGTGTTGGTGAGTGTCACGCTCGCGGGGACCGCGGTCCCAATATTTACCGTTCCAAAATTCAAACCAGTGGCCGGGCTTGGAGTCAGCTGGCCCGGAGCAGCGCTGACCGAAAGTAAGGCGGGGCTGCTGGTCACGCTGCCCACGGCGTTACTGACAACGACGGTGAACAACGTTCCGTCTACCGAGGTTGCCGGAGAAATATAGGTGGACGACGTTGCCCCGGAGATGGGCGTCCCATTCTGCTGCCACTGGTAATTCAGCGGCGCGGACCCTGCCGCAACCACGCTGAATGTCGCCGTCTGACTCGCTGTAGCTTCCTGGTGAACCGGCTGCTGTGTGATCGTGGGCGCGATGCTGCCGGCAACGGATTGATACTGATACGCGCCCGCATCCCATGCCGTCGAGCCACCCGGGCGGACCACTCCGAGGCGATCGCTACACAGCGACGCACCGATCGGCACGCAGCTTGAAACCAGGTTCAGCCCAACACCGACGGTTGCGCTGTTCGGGGCCGTCGGCTGAAAGCTATCGCTCAGCGTGTATCCCGCGGACGTCGCCGTCGCGGTCGTCATCAATACATTGTTCCCAAAGGTCACATTGGTTACCGAGCCGCAGTCGAAATTGCCGCTTGCCTGGTTCCAACACCACGCCTGAGAGGCTGGCAGATCGGAAATACAATGATTGTTTTGAACTGTAAGATTCGTTGGCACGAAGAAATTCGGATTCACGCTTATGCATCCCGCGGCGGCGCCACCAGAAAGGGTATTGTTGTAGATAAATTGATTCGACGTGGAATTGGAACCTAATATATCCGAAGCAATCACGATAGGCGCAGTGTCGCCGACATTCCAGACAAGGTTATTGTAGACGTATTGCGTGTTCCCCGTCTCACTCGCGCCAGCCTCCAGATATAAGGCGGATGCCCCCGGCGCAAGGTCATGAACGATGTTGTTATAAATGGACGCGCTAGTGAACGCGTATATCGCGTTGCTGCCTTCGACTGGATCGACAGAATAGGGGACTTCAAAAACCTGATTCCCGCTGACAATGGCTGCCGGATCGGTGACCACAATTCCGTTAGGCACATTCTCGATCACATTCTGCTGGATCGAGGCGCCCCCGTAGATGCCAATGCCGGAGTCACTTTCCGGACTTCCATCGAGAACACAATTCTGTACGGCGCCGGCTGACGATCCATTGTAAAAAGCGATCCCGCCGGTCGGAGCGCCATCACTGCCGCTGATCGGCTGCGCGATGCTCCAGCCATGAATGTAACAATTCTGAATCGTGATGTTCGAGCCCCCATTGACCGTAATGCTGCCGCGGGGAGGCCATAAGCCCGAGTTATCCACTTCCTCGTTCTTAATTTCGAGGTTGTCGAAGGTGACGAAATTCGCGGAGCTGGCCAGAACAGGAGCGACTTGCCAGACTGAATTCGACAAGTCGAATGCAGGGCGGCTCCATGTATTGCCGGCGAACCACGTCTGATCCACCCCGAAATAGATGGGGTTGCCGCTCGCCCCGGACGCGCTTACGACCATCGGGAAACCAGTCACATCCCAGGTGACTCCTCCTTTGAAGATCACCTTATCGCCGGGCCGCAGGCCAAATACGGCGCAATTCGACGCGCAGCTGTTCATGCCCGGCGCGTACTGCCAGGGAGCGCTCTTCGAGAGGCCGCTATTCGTGTCAGCGCCGGAGGCGAAATCCACGTAATACGTTGCCGGCGACGCGGGTTGTGAAACCGTCAGTGTTGCGGCATTGCTGGAAGCGGTTCCAAGAGAGTTTGAAACTTTTACACTGATCTGGTCTCCGTTGTCCGATTGTAGCGTTGCCGGTGTCGTGTAACTCGCGGACGTAGCCCCGGAAATAATGACATTATTTTTCAACCACTGATAACTCAGCGGCAACGTCCCCGTCTCGGAAACGGATACAGTGAACGTCGCCGTCTCACCGACTGCCACCGTCTGGTTTGCCGGCGAGACGCTGATGGTCGGTGGAGTATCCACTGTAAGAATTGCGGCGCTGCTGGTTATGCTTCCCACCGGGTTGCTGATGACGACGGTAAACGCCGTTCCATTGTCATTCGCCGTTGTCACAGGCGTCGTATAGGCGGAAGAGGTCGCGCCGCCAATGTCTACGCCGTTCTTCTGCCATTGATAAGCCAGGGGGGCCGATCCCGTTACCGCAACCGTGAAATTTGCTGTTTGACCGGTGGCTACGGTTTGACTTTGCGGCTGTGTGCTGATTGCCGGCGCGAAATCCACCGTAAGTGTGAAGCTCTGAGTCGCGTTCGTCCCCACGCCGTTGGCCGCGGTGAAAGTGATGTGGTAAATGCCGGGGCTGCCGACAGCAGGTGTCCCGCTCACCGTGCCCGTGGAACCGTTGAATGTAACGCCGCTGGGCAGCAGGCCGGATTCGCTGAGCGCCGGAGTGGGAGAACCGGTGGCCGTGACTGTAAACGAGCCCGCGGAGCCAACGGAAAAGATTGTACTGTTCGGGCTGTTGATTGACGGCGCGTTTGATCCCTGCCCGACCGTGAGCGTGAAGTTCTGCGTGGCGTTTGATCCGACGCCGTTGGACGCCACAAAAGTGATCAGGTAGCTGCCAGCGGTGCCTGCCGCGGGTGTTCCGCTCAGTTCGCCAGTGGAATTGTTGAATGATACGCCACCGGGCAGCGCGCCGGATTCGCCGAGTGACGGCGCGGGAGAACCGCTGGTGGTCAAGGTAAACGAACCCAGCGCGCCGATATCAAACGTGGCAGCGTTGGCGCTGGTGATGGCGGGCGCCTGGTTCACGGTCAGCATAAAACTCTGCGTCGCGTCCGCGCCCACTCCGTTGTGAGCTGTGATCGTTATGGGATAGATGCCCGTAGTACCCGCCGCCGGTGTTCCGGCAAGCGTCCCAGCGGTCAAATGAACTCCACTTGGCAATGCGCCCGCTTCGCTCAATGTAGGGGCGGGGTAGCCCAGCACTGTCACGGAGAAGGACCCAGCGACGCCCACGGTCATCGTCGTGTTGTTCGCACTAGTGAACGCTGGGCTCTGTTTCACGGTCAATGTGAAATTCTGTGTGGCATCCGCACCGACCCCGTTGTGGGCGGTGAACAAAATTGGGAAAACGCCGCTTGACGTTGGCGTTCCGCTGAGCACACCGGTGGTGGAGTTGAGTGCGAGGCCCGCAGGCAAATTGCCCGACTCAGAAAATGTTGGCGCGGGCCAACCCGAGGCGGTGACGGTGAATGAGCTCAGGGTCCCGGCGGTAAGTGTGGCGCTGTTCGCGCTGGTGATCGCGGTGATCTGATCGATATTGAGTGTAAAGGCCTGCGTGGCATCCGTGCCGATGCCGTTGTGCGCAGTAAACGTCACGGGATAGCTGCCGCCTGTGCCTGCCGCAGGCGTTCCGGCGAGCGCTCCGGTGGCTGAGTTGAAGGTCACTCCCGATGGCAGCGTGCCTGACTCGCTCAATGTGGTCGCAGGAAAGCCAGTAGCCGTAACACTGAATGAGCCTGCCGCGCCAACTGTGAATGTTGCATTGCTTGCGCTGGTGATCGATGCAGGTTGATCGACTGTGAGCGTGACGGTCTTGCTCGCCGTGCTGTAGTCAGTCGTATCGGTCGGCGTGAATGTTACCGACAGCGTCTGGCTGCCGGCCGCCACGACGGTCCCCGCTGCGGGTGTGTAGACGAACGAACCCGGCAGTGCCGCGCCGCCTGCTCCCGTTGCCGCGGCATCGAGCTGTGTAATGCTCAGTGGCGTCCCAAACGTGATCGGAGCTGGCGTGGCCCACGTAATCGTCGGCGTTGCCAGGCTTACAGCCAATGTCGCTGTCTTCGTCACCGTGTTGTAGTCGGTGGTATCGGTCGGCGTGAATGTTACCGACAGCGTCTGGCTGCCGGCTGCCACCACGGCTCCCACTGCGGGCGTGTAAACGAATGCACCAGGCAGTGCCGTGCCGCCTGCTCCTGTTGCCACCGCGTTGAGCTGCGTAGCGCTGAGCGGTGTTCCATACACGATCGCAGCCGGTGTAGCCCACGTTACCGTCGGCGTCGCCTTGCCGATTGTGAGTGTCCCGTTTCCACTGCCGCTATAGTTCGAATCACTCATCGTACCCGTGACAGCATAGGTGCCCGCTCCCACCGGCGCTGTGGCCGATGGCCCATAGACTGTGCCGCCGCTCCCGCTATAACTGAACGTCACCGTTAGCCCCACGGGAACGGTTGTGGCCGATGCTGATTTCTGCGTCCCGTCATACGTTTGCGTCAGATTACCCAGTGTAACTGTGGCCGTGCCCTTCGTGATTGTCAGCGTGATGCTTTGGGTGGCGTCGGCGCCAATGCCGTTATGGGCGGTGAACGTGATTGGGTAGGACCCGACCGTACCTGATGCGGGCGTTCCGCTGAGTGTGCCCGTCCCGTTCTTATTGTCGACGAATGTCACAGCAGACGGAAGCGCCCCTGTCTCAGTGAGTGTTGGCATGGGAGCTCCGGTGGCCGTTACTGTGAACGTCCCTGCCGTCCCCAATACGAACGTAACAACCGTCGGGCCCGTCGGACTGGTGATCGCCGAAGCCTGAGGAACGATTAACGTGAAGCTTTGTGTGGCATCCGCGCCCACTCCATTGTGGGCGGTGA
>Ga0182024_10003726_pt1 | contig 35935 bp, 32 predicted proteins | sample P32metaG_FD_120480 | JGI IMG/M metagenome (GOLD analysis project Ga0182024, IMG submission 120480) | Permafrost microbial communities from Stordalen Mire, Sweden - P3-2 metaG (Illumina Assembly) | ecosystem: Environmental > Terrestrial > Soil > Wetlands > Permafrost | place: Sweden: Stordalen...
CGTCTTCTGGATGGCTTGCAGGTCGTTGCCGTAAAGCTTGACCGAATTCTCGCCTTTAATACCCGAAGCCGCCTCCTCGACATTGTCCTCGATGTATTGCGAGAAGTTAAAGTCAACCCCGGGAAACTCCGCGGCCAGCGTGTCATTGACTTCTTGCGTCAGCTTCTCCTTGTCCACTCCTTGAGGCCACGTATCGAACGGCTTGAGCGGCACGTTGAACTCCGCATTGGAGAACCCGGTCGTATCGGTGCCGTCGTCCGGCCGCCCGAGCTGCGATACGACCGTCACGGCCTCGGGAAATCCCTTGATGATGTGCCGCATGCGATCGACGTAGGGTTCCGCCTCCTCAAGCGAGATCGAGGGCGGCAGGGTGGCGCGGATCCATAGGTTGCCTTCCTCGAGGTGGGGCAGGAATTCGAGACCGAGCGCCCGCACGCCGAGCACCGCCAATCCCGCCAGCACCACAGCGCCGCCGAGGGTCAGGATACGGTTGGCGACCGCGAATTCGAGGACCGGCCCATAGATGCGGTGCAACCCGCGCACGACCGGCGTTTCGGTCTCGCTCACCCGGTCGGGCAAGAGGATCGCGCTCAAGGCCGGCGTCACGGTGAAAGTGGCGATGAGGCTGCCCAGAATGGCGTAAGCGTAGGTCTTGGCCATCGGGCTGAAGATGTGCCCTTCGACACCGCTCAGGGTGAACAGCGGCACAAAGCCGGCGACGATGATCGCCGCGGCGAAGAAGATCGCCAGGTTGACTTCGGCCGCCGAGCGCAAGATCGTGCGGAGTTTGCCGGTCAGCCCGGCCCGCTCGGCGATCCCGATTGGGGCATATTCGTGGCTCGCGGCGCCCTCTCTCAAATGACGGAAAATATTCTCGACCATGATCACCGTCGCGTCGACGATCAGGCCGAAATCGATTGCGCCAACCGACAAGAGGTTCGCGGACTCGCCGAGCAGCGTCAAGATGCCGACGGCGAAAAATAGGGCAAACGGAATGGTCGCGGCAACGATGATCGCGCTGCGCAGATTGCCGAGAAAGATCCACTGGACGAGGAAGATCAACACTATTCCGATTATCATATTATGTAAGACGGTACTCGTTGTAATATTAACCAAATCCCGGCGGTCGTAGATTTTTTCAAGCCGCACGCCCGGCGGCAGCACACCGGTATTATTGATTTTCTCGACCTCGGCTTCGACGCGGCGGATCGTCGGCAGGCTCTGCTCGCCGCGCCGCATCAACACGATCCCCTGGACGATGTCGTTGTCATCATCCTGGCCGACGATGCCCAGCCGCGGCTGGTAGCCGACAATCACCGTGGCGACATCCTTGAGGTAAACCGGAGAGCCGTTGTTCGACGTCAGCATCGTGTTGCGCAGATCGTCCATCGTGTGAATCAGGCCGACGCCGCGCACGATTGCCGCCTGGGGGCCGAAATTGATGGTCTGACCGCCGACGTTGATGTTGCTGTTGTTGAGGGTCTGCAGCATCTGGGGCAGGGTGAGGCCGTAGTCGATCAGCTTGTCGAGATCGACGGTGGCTTCGTAGGTTTTGGTCTTGCCGGCCCAGCCGCTGACGTCGACGACGCCGGGCACGGCCTTGAAGCGGCGCTCGAGGATCCAGTCCTGGATGGTCTTCAGGTCGGTGACCGAATAGCCGGGCGGGCCGACGATGCGGTAGCGATAGATCTCGCCGGTCGGGCTGTCGGGAGAGATCTGCGGAATCGCGCCGTTGGGCAGCGGCGACAATTGCGACAGCCGATTGATCACCCACTGCTCGGCTTCGTAGTACGTGAAGTTGTAGGTGGTTTCGACTCGTACATCGGATAGGCCGAACAGCGAGATCGTCCGTATCGAGGTGACGTGCGGAATGCCCGCCATCTGGATTTCGATCGGGATCGTAAAATAGCGCTCGATTTCTTCCGCGCTCTGACCCGGGGCCTGGGTGATGACTTCGACGCGCGGCGGCACCGGGTCGGGATAGGCCTCGATGTTGAGCTTGGTGAAGCTGATGATGCCGGCAGCGAAGACGAACATCAAAAGCGCCACCATGAGGACGCGTTGCTTCAGCGCAAAGGCGACGACCCCGTTCATCGGTTCTGTTCGTGCGCCGCGGCTCAGCCAGTGCCGCCGGCGCGGTCGATAAAGACGGTGCCACCGGTTACGACCTTCTCACCGGCGGAGAGTCCGGAGAGAACCTCGACCATCCCATCGCTGGTCCGTCCGGTGCGGATCTCGCGCAACGCCAGGGTGCCGTCGTCCCCGGCAACCCAAACGCGGGCCTGTGCGCCCTCATAGACGATCGCGCTCGGCGGCACCGCCGGCGCCGTCGTGGAATCGCCGGTAATGATGCTGAAATTGGCGAACATCCCCGGCTTCAGCGCGCCATCGGGGTTCTCGACCTCGGCCCGCACCGCCAGGCGGTGGGTGTTGGGATCGATCGACGGCGCGACCCACGAGAGCGTCGCCTTGAACACCCGCTCGGGAAAAGCAAGGACCCGGACCTCGACCGGTTGGCCGATGCGCATCACCCCCGAATCGACCTCGCGCACATTGGCGACGAGGTAAACCGTCGACAGATCGCCGATCGTGTAGACCGGGTTGGAGGCGCCGGTCGAAAAGGATTGGATGTACTGGCCGAGCCCGATCTGGCGCTGCGTGACCGTGCCCGCGATCGGCGCCGGGACGATCGCCATCGCTTCGAGCTTTTGCGTCGGCTGGGCTTCGAGGGCGGCGATATCAAGATCGCTCTTGCCGAGGATCCTCAGCGCGTTGCGCGCCGCCGCGAGCGCGATGGCGGTGCTGCGCAGGCCATTTTGCGCGCTGGCGAGGTCGGTCTGGCTCTGTTGCCAATCCTTGAGCGCCCCGCCTTTGGCGAGATAGAGCTCGTGCGCGCGCTTTTCGTTGATCTCCGCCTGGCTGAGCTGCGAGCGCGCGGTTCTGAAGGCGGCGAGCGCGGTGATCAGCGTGTTTGCCGCTTGGACGAACTCGGTCGCATCGACGGCAAAGAGCGGCGCGCCCTCTTTGACCTTGTCGCCGAGCATGGCGATGAGGCGGGTGACGCGCCCGGAATAGGGCGAGAAGACCGGTGTGTTGAGGTCGTCATCGAGCGCGATGTTGCCCTCGGTCACCTGCTCGGGCCGGAAGCTGCGCATCTCGACGACGTCGATCTTGAGGGCCTTCCGCTGCGCTTCGGTCGGTTTGAATGTTCCCGGTGGGCTCGCCGCCGCCGGTTGCGGCGCCGGTTGGCCCCGGCCGGGCGGCAACGACCAAAGCCCGAGCGCTGCGAGCGCCACACCAATTGCGGCCCCGGCGATCACCGGGCGCCGGCGCTCGATGACCCAAGCCGCGATGCCCTGCGCATGTTCCGGACGCAGGAGCCTGCGGCGTCCATTGTCGAGCCTCACTCCCCCGCCCCCCGCGCGACCGATCGCCCAGCGTCAACCGCTTGCCAGCGTCAACTGCTTGATAGCGCCATCGTCTTACGGTTGCCTGACAAAGAAGCGTCGCCCAACGCGGCGCGCCGCGGCGTCTTCAGCCCTTGGCGATGGCGATGTGCGAAAGCGCCGGACCCCGAGCGCTGCGGCGCTCGGGGTCCGGGGCTGGTCGAGGAGGATTAGGCGGCGGCGCTTGCGCGCTGCGCGGTCCTTGCGACGCGGGCAAGCATCGCAGCGGCATTGCGGTGGAGGATCTGTTCGCGCGCTTCCACGCCGATCTGCGCTTCCGCGAGCGCTTTCCGGGTCCAGTCAACGCCGAATTCGGTGCCGTCGGTGCCGCACACGATGCGTTCGGCGCCGTAGAGGCTCACCGCCGCCTCGATCGCGCGGGGGCCGAACGAGTTGCAATCCACGTATACGCTCGCCCTCCGGAAGCGCGACGACGGCAATTCCTCGTTCGGCGTGTCGAGGAGGCAGCGGTGGTCCATGCGCTCGACCTCGTAGGGAATGTTGCCGCCCAGATTGTGGACGTGGACCATTACGTCGGGGTAGTCCGCCAGGTAGTCGGTGAGAGAGAGCGTCACCATCACCGACGAGAGGCTCGCCTGCATGTCGAGCGTGCCGTTGCGGCGGCGCGCGTTGTCCGTGTCGCCGGCGACTTTGGGAAAGGCGTCGCCCGGCCGCGGGCCGTGGTGGATGAAGAGCACCGCGCGGTGGCGGTTCGCCACTTCCAGGAGCGGGCGCATCGCTTCGGCGTCGTTGCGCGTGAGAAAGGCGTTGCCCGGTATCTGCGCGCCGATCATGCCCGGCAGCCCGAGCGCCCGATCGAGCTCGATGGCGGCGGCGGCAATGTCCACGAGGGGCAGCGCGGCGTAGGCGGCGAAGCGGCCGGGATGCTCCTCGCAAATCGCCGAAAGCCGGTCGTTGATGCGCCGGCACAGCGGCCCCGACACGTCCAGCGTCTGGGCCTCGACCCAGCAGAACGAACCGAGGAGCGACAGGACGCTCACCTCGACCCCCTGGCGGTCCATCCGACCGAGATGGAAATCGACGTCATCGAAGGCCTCGGCGAGCGACGCTTCGCCCATCCGTCCGGCCTTCAGCACCTCGACGCCGTCCGCATTCTTCAGGATGCGCGGTTCCCTGGTGCGGGCGCGCAGGGCGTCGGCTACTTCGGCGGGCCGCCAATGGGCATGCATGTCGATCATCGCTGGCATTGCTGGTTCCTCCACGGGAAGTCGGGCAGTTTAACCCCGCGACCGCTCGCCGCAAAGCACGACGACTCAAGTTCGATTCGATGTGCCCGTCAAAACGCCTTGCACGATCCGTCGCACTCGTCGGGGAAGAGGCTCCTGCCACAGGCACAACGGCCACGATGACCCGCGAGGCCGGCGTCGGGGGCGGGCTGCTCGGGCCGCCTCTCCCGCCGCAACTCCTCGATGCGGCTACGGATCGTCGTGAAATCGTCAGCTGCTCGGGGCCGTGACATCAAACCCTCCGAACCCCGCACTAACATGCCTTGGTACTGTTCGCCAATTGCCTAGCGGGGCTTCGCGCAAAACCCACAAAAATTCCCGTCATTCCGGGGCGCCGCCCAGCGGCAAGGCGCCGGATTTGCCCTGCGTCGGCGGCCCGGATCGCAACCCGGCAATGCGGCGGAGCCGATTGCGGCAGCTGGCCGATGGGGGTCATAGTGCGTCATCTGTCGTTGGGAGGATAGAGGATGCCCCAATCACCGCAATTGCGCCCGCTCGGGCAAGCCCTCGGCACCGAGGCGGTCGGGGTGAATTTGTCCCGGCTCGATGACGCGACCTTCGCCTGGGTCAGACAATCATTCGCCGAGCATCCGGTGCTGGTGTTCCGCGACCAGACGCTCGGCGCCGCCGAGCTTGCCGCATTCGGCCGGCGTTTCGGCGCGCCGATGAAGCACGCGCTCGTCAAATATCGCCATCCCGACCATGACGAGGTGTCGTTCCTGACCAATGTCGACGAGGAGGGCGGGGTCGACTGGTATGGCGTCAAGCGCGCCACCGACTGGCACACCGATTCGACCTACGAGGAGAAATTGCCGCTCCTCGCCATGCTGCACGCCCTTGAAGTTCCGGCAAGCAAAGGAGGGACGATGTTTGCCGATATGCGGGCCGCCTACGACACGCTGCCCGACCCTATGAAACAGCGCCTCGCCACCCTCGTCGGGCTGCATGGCCGCTCGAACGGCCCGGCCGGCGAGCGCCTCTACGGCGACGAAAAAGGCGCCACCGAAAAAAAATACTCCGAACTGCCGCGTCCGGCCGTCACCTCGCACCCGGTGACCGGCCGGCCGATCCTCTTCGTCAACCCGATGCACGTGCACGGCTTTGTCGGGATGGAGCGCGCGGAGGCCTGGGCGCTGATCGAAGAGCTGGCGGCGCATTCGACGCAGGACCGCTTTGTCTATTATCACTCCTGGCGGGTGGGCGATCTCTTGATCTGGGACGAGCGGGCGACAATGCATCGCGGCGCCGGCGACTACCACCCCGAGGAGCGCCGGGTCATGCTGCGCACGATCGTCTACCCGAATTAGCCGAGAGGCTGGCGGTAGGGACCGCTTCCGTCCCGTGGGCCTTCAGCCCACGGACTTGATCCGTGGGCGCATGCGGGCGAGACGCCCGCGGTCCCAATCGAGTGCTACGGCCCGGTGAGCGCGGCGATCTCGCTGGCACTGTAGCCCAGAGCGCCGAGTACCGCCGCGGTGTGCTCGCCGAGGGCGGCGACAAACGGCTGGGCGGCGGCCTCGGCGGCGGAGAAGCGGAAGGGCGGGTTGAGAGCGAGGAAGGTGCCGCCATTGTCGCGCACTTCCGTAAGGGAGCGGCGATGCGCGAGCTGCGGGTCGGCCATCGCCTCCTTGACCGTGCGATAGGGCGAGCCGGGCACGCCATGTCGGTCAAACGCCGCTTGCACATCGGCGGTGGTCCGCTGGGTCGACCAGGTTTCGAGTTCGTCGATGAAAATGCCCCAATTGGCCCGCCGCTCGGGATATTTGGCAAAGCGCGGATCGGTGATCCAGTCGAGCCGCCCGGCGGCGGCCGCCAGGTTCTGGAAGGTGCGCTCGCTGGCGACCGACAGGTTGATGTAGCCGTCGCCGGTGGCGATCGGTCCGAACCCCGCCCGCCCGGGAATAAACGCCCCGGGAAACTGCGCCGCCTGCATCTCGGTCAGCGTCAGGCTCAGCATGCTTTCGAGCATCGACACGTCGATCAGCTGGCCCGCGCCGGTCGCTTGGCGCTGGTAGAGCGCGGTCATGATCGCCCCGAATGCGTAGGTGCCGGTTAGCACATCGGCGATGTAGATCCCGCAATAATCGGGCCGGCGGTCACCGCCCTGATGGGCGATTTGGGCCAGATCGTAGCCCGAGGCGGCATGGATCACGGCCGCATAGGCCGGCAGCCCGGCCGACGGCCCGCTCTGCCCATAGCCCGAGATCGCGCAGTAAACGAGGTCCGGCTTCACTGCCTTGAGCGCCGCATAGTCGAGGCCGAAGCGCTGCATCACGCCGGGGCGGAAATTCTCGACCAGCACATCGGCGGTGGCGATCAGCCGGCGGACCGCTTCCACCGCGGCCGGGCTCTTCAGATCGAGGACGACGCTCTTCTTGCCGGTGTTGAGCTGGCCGAAATAGCTGCTGGCGCCGTCGCGCAGCGGCGGGCGGGCGCGCATCATGTCGCCTTCGGGCGACTCCAGCTTGATCACCTCGGCGCCGATGTCGGCCAACAGGCGCGTACAGTGCGGCCCGGCGATCGTCGTCGTGAAATCGACGATGCGGAGCCGGTCGAAGGCGCTCGTCATCTTCTTCTCCGGTCGAAAGAGGCTTCTATTCCGGCCGGAGTCTGCCACGGCGGCGCGGTTTAGACGAGCTTGCCTGAACTGGTTGTTGAGGGAGATAACGCCTGGGCGGGCGGATTCCGGCGCAGGTTCGGCGGTTACGGGTGAAACCTACGGGATCGGCCCCAAAAACATCGGAAAACTGCGTGGCCAATCCTTATTCAAAGAGCGAATGTCGGAAAATTTTACGCATCCACCGCCACATCATTTACGGCCGCCGATCAGCGATAAGTAAACCCTGGGATCATTTTTCATCGGCGAAGGCGCTCACCGGCCGTATGGCACCTGTCGTGAATCTTTACAACTGCATTTCCGCAAAAAAATCGGTGTTTATTTACAATAGCTAGAACGACTGGCATGAAAATTGCTGTATCACATTTGCATCCTGTTTGATCGCACAGCGAAGTTAAAGCAAGCAATTTGCGGGGGGACAATCCGATGTGGCTTCCGATCACTTTTGCCCGCTCAAAATCTTCCCCCCCCCAACTGTCCACCGACGCGTCCTGCAAATCGCCTTGGCGACGGTGGCCGCGCTATGCTTGGCAACGGGAGGGGGAGCCCGCGCGACCCCGATCACCTACGTCTTCACACCCGACGCCTCGGTGACGCTCGGTGGGGACACCGAGGCAATCTCCGGTTCCTTTGTCTATGACGCCAGCACCGGGGACCAAAGTGACGTCAGCATCACCCTTACGGGTGCCGCCCCGTACGCCGGTTTGTATCAAAAACTGCCGCCTGAGGTGCATCCGATCGACGCTTATGGTGCCATTGTCATTGACGCGTCCGGCGGCGGCTGCGAGTCGGGCGGTTTCGCGATCACTGGCTGCTCGCCAAAGGGCGGGGACGCCATCGACATCGACTTCCCGGGGGCGTTTCCTCTCGTGGGTTTCGATCCGATCGCCGCAGTACCCCCGATCGTCACCTACAATTTTCAGTACCCGCAAAATGACACGTTCTGGTGTGCCCTGCCGCCATTCACCTCCTGTACAAGTGTCGCCGCTGCCACCGCGGTCAGTGGGGGCGTAGACGCTGTCCCCGAGCCCGCGAGCATCGCCCTCCTGGGCGGCGCCGTTGCGGGTCTTGGCCTGATCCGCCGCCGCAAGCGCAGGTCCCTCCTGATCTGAGTACGTAGGATGGGTTGAGCGTCCGCGAAACCCATCGAGTTGCGAGTGGATTGTTGGTGGGTTTCGCTACTGCTCAACCCACCCTACGAATGGCGAGGGAACCGGCGTGTGCCGGTCGGCGCAATCCTGCTTATCTTAAAATTCAATGCGCCAGGATCTGGCTGAGGAACAGCCGGGTGCGCTCGCTCTTCGGGTTGGCGAAAAATTCCTTCGGGGACCCGCGCTCGACGATCTCGCCGCGGTCCATGAACACCATCGTGTCGGCGACGGTCCGCGCGAACCCCATCTCGTGGGTCACGCACACCATCGTCATCCCTTCTTGGGCGAGCTCGACCATCACGTCGAGCACCTCCTTGATCATCTCGGGATCGAGCGCCGAGGTCGGCTCGTCGAACAGCATGATTTCGGGCTTCATGCACAACGAGCGTGCGATTGCGACGCGCTGCTGCTGTCCGCCGGAGAGCTGGCCCGGGTATTTGTCGGCCTGCTCGGGGATGCGTACCCGTTCGAGATACATGCGCGCGGTTTCCTCGGCCTCCCGCTTCGGCAGCTTGCGCACCCAAATCGGGGCCAGCGTCAGGTTTTGGAGGACCGTCAGATGCGGGAACAGGTTGAACTGCTGGAACACCATGCCGACCTCGCGGCGGGTCGCCTCGATATTCTTCAAATCCGAGGTCAATTCGATGCCGGCGACGATGATCTGGCCCTGCTGATGCTCTTCGAGGCGGTTGATGCAGCGGATCATCGTCGATTTGCCGGAGCCCGAGGGGCCGCAGACGACGACGCGCTCGCCCCGCTTCACTTCGAGGTTGATGTCGGTGAGCACGCGGAACTCGCCGAACCACTTATGCACGTGGCGCATCTCGATTATCGGCGTACCCGTGTCCGGCGCCTCGGTCTCGGCCATTTCCTGCTCCTTAACGCTGCCGGCTCCTATTGAACTCGCGCTCCAGCATCTGGCTGTAGCGCGACATGAAAAAACAGAAGCTCCAATAGATCGCCGCGGCAAAGACGTAGGCTTCGGTGGCGAACCCCTGCCAATTGGGGTCGGTCAGGGCGGTATTTGCGGTATTGAGCAGGTCGAAGAGGCCGATGATGATGACCAGCGAGGTGTTCTTGAACGCACCGATGAAATTATTGACCAAGGGCGGGATTACCATCGCCAAGGCCTGCGGCAGGACGATAAGCCGGGTGCGTCGCCAGTAGCCGAGCCCCAGCGCGTCGGCAGCCTCGATCTGTCCCTTCGGGATCGCCTGCAGACCGCCGCGAACGATCTCGGCGAGATAGGCGGCGGCGAACAGGATGAAGGCGACCTGGGCGCGCAGCAGCTTGTCGATCGTGAACCCGGTCGGCAGGAAGAGCGGCAGCATGACCGACGCCATGAACAACACGGTGATCAGCGGCACCCCGCGCACCAATTCGATGTAGCAGACGCTGATCACCCGCACCGCCGGCAATTTCGATCGCCGGCCGAGCGCCAGCAAAATCGCGAACGGAAACGCGAACACCATGCCGACAACAGCCAGGATCAACGTCAGCGGCAGCCCGCTCCAGGATCCGGTCTCGACGTAAGTCAGGCCGAAGACGCCGCCCCACATCAAAACGCCGACAACGACGAGACCCGACGGCCACAGCAACAGGAGCGGCCGGCCCCACAGACGCCGGTCGCAGCTCGCCAGGATCATCGCGATAAAGATGACGACGACGAACAGCGGCCGCCACTGCTGCGCGTAGGGATAAACCCCGAAGAGGATAAAGCGGAACTTCTCGCCGATGAACGCCCAGCAGGCGCCGCCCTCTTGACCGATGGCGCCACGGCAGGCCTGCCCATTGGGCGCGCTCCAGATCGCGTCGATGAGGCCCCACCGGATCATCGGCGGGATCGCGACCGCCAGGAAATAGACCGCGATCAGGGTCAGGATCGAGTTGAAGACGCTGTTGAACAAATTGGCGCGCAGCCAACCGACAACCCCGGTCGACGCGGCCGGCGGGCGCCGTGCCGGCGCGGGAAGATCATCGGCGATATCGGTCACTCGCCTAGCGCTCCACCAGCGCGACGGCGCGGTTGTAGAGGTTCATCACAGCCGAGATGACGAGGCTGATAACGAGATAGACGGCCATGATCATCGCGATCCCTTCGACCGCGTGCCCGGTCTGGTTGATCGTCGTGTTGGCGATCGAGACCAGATCGGGATAGCCGATGATCACGGCGAGCGAGCTGTTCTTCGTCAGGCTCAGATATTCGCTGGTCATCGGCGGCACGATGACGCGCAAGGCCTGCGGCAACACGATCAGCCGCATGCGCTGCCACGGCGTCAGGCCGAGCGCCGAGGCTGCCTCGCTCTGACCCCAGCTGACCGCGAGAATGCCGGCGCGCACAATTTCGGCGATGAAACTGGCGGTGTAGATCACCAGCCCGAGCAAGAGGGCGCCGAATTCCGGCGAGAACGCGGTGCCGCCGGTAAAGTTGAAGCCGTGCAACTCCGGAACATCGAGCCGCAGCGGCGCGCCGGCTGCGAGAAAGACGGCGAGCGGCAGGCCAAGGATCAGGCCCAGCCCGAGCCATCCGCTCGGGAATTGCTGTCCGGTGAGCGCCTGGCGCTGCCGCACCCAGCGGGAGACCCTCCAGGTAGCGAGGCACCCTAAAACGAACGCCCCCAGCATCCAGAAATGGGCGGGGTCCTCGAACGGCACCGGAAAGACGATGCCGCGATTGCTGACGAACACATCGGGGAGCGGCTGCCAGGCCTGGCGCGGCGCCGGCGCGGCCTGGCGCAACAGCCCCCACCAGAACAGCAACTGCAGCGCCAACGGGATGTTGCGGAAGGTCTCGACATAGATCTGCGCGAGCTTGGCGACGAGCCAGTTGGAGGACAGCCGCGCCAAGCCCATCACCGTGCCGAGGATGGTCGCCAGCACGATTCCGATCGCCGACACGTAGAGCGTGTTGGTGAGGCCCACCAGGAAGGCGCGCAGGTAGGTGTCCGCGGGTGAATACGCGATCAGCGACTCGCCGATGCCGAACTTCGCTTCGTCGCCGAGAAAGCCGAACCCGCTGGCGATGCCCCGCTGCCCCAGGTTCACCACCGTGTTGTGGACGAGAAAGGCAGCGACCGCGGCGAGGACGGCGACAAACACAGTCTGGACGACGATGCCGCGAACCCGCGGATCGCGCCACGGCGCCGGCCGGCTCGGGCGCAGCGCGCCGTTCGCGGTGTCGGTCGCCATCGCCCTAAATACCCAGTCATTCCCGCGAAAGCGGGAATCCAGGGTCCCAAGACCCCGTCGCTTGCCCTGGACCCCCGCTTTCGCGGGGGTGACGATGAAGTGTCGAGATCGCCCGCATCATTTCCGTCGGAGACTCAGCGGATCGGCATCGCGTAGATCAGCCCGCCCTTGGTCCACAGATTGTTGTAGCCGCGCTCGAGCTTGAGGGGCGAATTGAGGCCGAGATTCTTGTCGAAGATATCGCCGTAATTGCCGACCTCCTTGATCTCGTTGTAGGCCCATTTCTCGTCGAGCCCCAAGAGCTTGCCCATGCCGGGGGTGACGCCGAGCATGCGTTTGATGCCGGGGTCGTCGGTCTTCAGCATATCGTCGACGTTCTTCTGGGTGATCCCCTTCTCTTCCGCCTCAATGAGCGCGTAGACCACCCAGTCAACGACATCGTGCCATTGGTCGTCGCCCTGCCGCACCACCGGGGCGAGCGGCTCCTTCGAGATGCGCTCGGTCAGGATCATGTAGTCGTCGGGATTGCTCGCCCGCCCGGTGCGCTGGGCGGCCAGCGCCGAAGCGTCGCCGGTCATCACATCGCAGCGGCCCGAGAAAAACGCGGCAAAGAGCTCGTCGACCTTCTCGATGACGACCGGCTTGAACTCCATCTTGTTGGCGCGGAAATAGTCTGCGAGGTTAAGTTCGGTCGTGGTCCCGGGCGCAACGCAGACCGTGGCGCCGTTCAATTCCTTGGCGGTTTTGACGCCGAGCTTCTTCGGCACCATGAAGCCCTGGCCGTCGTAAAACACCACCGGGGCAAAGTTGAGCGCGAGCTCGGTATCGCGCTGCAACGTCCAGGTCGTGTTGTTCGACAACAGGTCGACTTCCCCCGATTGCAGCGCCGTGAAACGCTGCTGCGCGGTCAGCGGCACGTATTTGACCTTTTCGGAGTCGCCGAATATCGCCGCCGAAAGCGCCCGGCAGATATCGACGTCAAAGCCGGCGTACTTGCCCTGGCTGTCGGGCATGCCAAAGCCCGGGATGCCGGTCGGCACGCCGCAGCTGATGGTGCCGGCCTCTTTGACCTTGTCGAGCGTCGGCCCGGCATGGGCCGGCGCCGCGGCGCCAAAGCCGATCGCGATTGCCGCCGCGACGATCGCGCACAGTCCTATCCTGATCATCCCTATCCTGATCATCCCCGCCCCCTGTTTCGCCACGCCGGCTCGTCCGCCGCGCTCTCGCCCGCTGGTTGAGGGTGACGCTAGCACAGCCCCCTGGCGCCCAGCAACGCGAGCGGGTGCAAGGACCGTGCCCTACAGGCTGCGGATCTCGGCGATAAGGCGCTCGACCTCGCGCCGCAGATCCTCCGGGCGCGGACCGGCCCGAGCGACTGCGCGCGACACGGACGGGATGACCCGCGAATAGTGAACCCCGAAATTGCGGCGAACGTCGGCGATCGTCGCGCCCTGGGCGCCGATACCCGGGACCAAGAGGAGCGCGTTCGCAAGGCGCGCGGCGAGATCGGCGGCTTCCCGCCCGAGGGTTGCCCCGACGACCGCGCCGATGAGGCCAAGCCGGCTTTCCCCATCGGCGGCATTTCGCGCGGCAATCTGGTCGGCCAGGTGTTCGGCAACGGACCGGCCATCCGGCATCCTGGCCTGTTGCAACTCGCTCCCTTCGGGATTGGACGACCGCACCAGGATGAACACCCCGGCGGCCTCGCGGCGCGCCAGTTCGACGAACGGCGCCAGGGAGCCAAAGCCGAGATAGGCGCTCAGCGTAATGGCATCGCCGCCAAAGGGACTGTGCGGCCCCAAAAAGGCGTCTGCATAGGCCGCCGCCGTCGATTCTATGTCGCCCCGCTTGGCGTCGACGATGACGAGCGCGCCGTGGCTGCGGGCCGCGTCGACCGTCTGGCGCAGCACCGCCATTCCGGCCGGCCCGTGCCGCTCGAAAAAGGCCGATTGCGGCTTGACGCAAGCGACGAGGGGCGCGCAGACCTCGACCATGCGCTCAGAAAACGCCAGGAGCCCCTCGGCGTCGTCCGGCAATCCCCAGCCCCTCAGGCTGTCGGCCGAGGGATCGATCCCAACGCACAGCCGGGAGCGCTCTGCGGCAAGGGCGATAAATCGCTGTTGGAACGGGACCGTCATCGCGCGTGTCGTATAACAGACCGCGGATGGAGGAGAACAGCCATGGCGAAACAACAGATCCGCTCCGCCAAATTGCGCCAGCCGAGCGGGGTATTTTCGCATGCGCCGCAATCAGTTGGCCCCTCTCCGCCCTTCAAGGGGGGAGAGGGAGGGGCCCATCGCGCAGCGATGGGAGGGTGAGGTGGGTTCTCGGCGAGCGCTCTGGAATCCCCCACCTCACCCCAACCCTCTCCGCCCCCCAGGGGGAGAGGGAGTCGCCAGCGCCCGTTGCAATCGTGGACGGCGCGACCCACACTCGCCCCTGCCCCTGCCCCGGCTGCTGAGGACACCCGCATGGAAATGCAAGGCGAGCGCCGCATCCCCGCCCCGCGCCAGCGCGTCTGGGAGCGGCTCAACGACCCCGAGACGCTGAAACAGTGCATTCCCGGGTGCGAGACCATCGAAAAAGTCTCGGATACCGAGTTCACCGCCAAGCTCACGGCCAGGGTCGGGCCGGTCAAGGCGAGCTTCTCGGGCAAGGTGACGCTCTCCGACCTCGATCCGCCGGCGGGCTACACGATCACCGGGGAGGGCACCGGCGGCGTCGCCGGCTTTGCCAAGGGCAGCGCCACCGTCGCCCTCGAGGAAGAGGGCGGCGAGACAGTGCTGCGCTACGGCGCCTCGGGCCAGGTCGGCGGGAAATTGGCGCAGATCGGCTCGCGCCTCATCGATGCCACGGCGCGCAAGATGGCCGACGAGTTTTTTACCCGCTTTGCCGGCGTGATGAACCCCGAGAGTGCCCCGGGGTCGACGCCAACGTAACCTCGCCCGCCGCCGGGTTTCGGATTATGGTGCCTTGACCCAAGGGCGGCGGCGCAGGAAACTTCGCCCGGCCGCGTCGACCGCGGCCGCCGGCCTGCGCCAGATCGGCTGATTTGAGGGAGGTTTGCGATGCAGAAGACGGTGAGCCTCACCGTGAACGGCAAGCCGGCATCCGCGACGGTCGAGGGGCGCACGCTCCTCGTGCAGCTCTTGCGCGAGATGCTTGGCCTGACCGGGACCCATGTCGGCTGCGACACCAGCCAATGCGGCGCCTGCGTCGTCCATGTCGACGGCGAGGCGGTCAAAGCCTGCACGCTTCTGGCGGTGCAGGCCGAAGGCCGCAACGTCTTGACGATCGAGGGTGTTGCCGATGGCGACACGCTGCACCCGATGCAGGAAGCCTTTCGCGACAACCACGCGCTGCAATGCGGCTTTTGCACGCCGGGCATGGTGATGAGCGCGCTCGACCTGGTGAAGAACAACCCCGATCCGAGCGAGCGCGAGATCCGCGAATACCTCGAAGGCAATCTGTGCCGCTGCACCGGCTACCACAACATCGTATTGGCGATCAAAGCCGGGGCGGACGCGATGCGAGGAGCCGCCCCGGCCGCTTCGGCGGCGGAGTAAAGCCGATGCCCTCGATCGGCACGCCAGTCAGGCGGCGCGAGGACTACCGGTTCCTCACCGGACAGGGGACCTATACCGACGACATCAACCGGCCGGGCCAGCTCCACGCCTATATCCTCAGGAGCCCGCACGCCAACGCGCGGCTGGGCGGCATCGACACGAAAGAAGCCGCGTCGGCGCCGGGCGTCGTCGCCATCTTCACCGGCGCGGACATGGCGGCCGACGGCATCGGCGGCCTGCCCTGCGGCTGGCTGATCAATTCGAAGGACGGCTCGGCGATGAAGGAGCCGCCGCATCCGGTGCTGGCGGTGGAACGGGTACGCCATGTCGGCGATCCCGTAGCGGTCGTCATCGCCGAGAGCCTCTCCGAGGCGCGCGATGCCGCCGAGAAAATTAACATCGCCTATTCGGTCGAGCCGGCGGTCGTCGATGTCGCCGCGGCAGTGCGGCCCGGCGCGCCGCAGGTCTGGACCGAGGCTCCCGGCAATATTTGCTACGACTGGCATCTGGGCGATGGCGCCGCGGTCGATGCCGCGTTCGCCAAGGCGGCCAAGATCGTCAAGCTCGACCTCGTCAACAACCGGCTCATTGCCAATGCGATGGAGCCGCGCGCCGCGATCGGCGAGTTCAACCGCGCCACCGGCGAACACACGCTCTACACGACCAGCCAGAACCCGCATGTCATCCGTCTGTTGATGGGCGCCTTTGTCCTCCACATCCCGGAAGCGCGGCTGCGCGTCGTCGCCCCCGATGTCGGCGGCGGCTTCGGCTCGAAGATCTTCCATTACGCAGAGGAGGCGATCGTCACCTGGGCTGCGCCCAAGGTGCGGCGTCCGGTCAAATGGACCGCCGAGCGCTCGGAAAGCTTCATGTCGGACGCGCATGGCCGCGACCACGTCACCCATGTCGAGCTGGCGCTCGATGCCAACGCCAAGTTCCTCGCGCTCAAAGTGTCGACCCTGGCCAATATGGGCGCCTATCTGTCGACCTTCGCGACCTGCGTCCCGACCTATCTCTATGGGACGCTGCTCGCCGGCACCTATACGACCCCGGCGATCTACGTCGAAACCAAGGCCGTCTTCACCAACACCGTCCCGGTCGACGCCTATCGCGGGGCCGGGCGGCCCGAGGCGACGTTCCTCGTCGAGCGCATCGTCGACCTCGCGGCCGACGAACTGGGCCTCGACCCCGCCGAATTGCGCCGCCGCAACTTCATCCCGGCCAACGCCTTCCCCTACCAGACCCCGGTCGCACTGCAATATGACAGCGGCGATTACCAGACCACCCTGCAGATGGCTGAAGAGGCCGCCGGTTACGCCGGCTTCGAGGCGCGGCGCCAGGAGGCGGCACGGCGCGGGAAATTGCGCGGCATCGGCATCGCCACCTATATCGAGGCCTGCGGCATCGCGCCCTCGGCGGTGGTCGGTTCCTTGGGCGCCCGCGCCGGTCTCTTCGAATCGGCCGAGGTGCGGGTCCACCCGACCGGCAGTGTCTCGGTTCTGACCGGCTCGCACAGCCACGGCCAGGGGCATGAGACGACCTTCGCCCAGCTGGTCTCCGACGGGCTCGGCATCCCGGTCGAGCAGATCGAGATCGTCCACGGCGACACCGCCAAGATCCCCTACGGCATGGGGACCTACGGCTCGCGCTCGATCGCGGTCGGCGGCAGCGCGATCGTCAAGGCGATGGACAAGGTGGTCGCCAAGGGCAAGAAGATCGCCGCCCATTTGCTCGAAGCCTCCGAAGCCGACATCGAGTTCAAGGACGGCAATTTCAGCGTCGCCGGCACCGACCGCTCGAAGAGTTTGGGCGAGGTCGCGCTGACCGCCTATGTGCCGCACAATTTCCCGCATGACGAGCTGGAGCCCGGGCTCGACGAGACCGCCTTTTACGATCCAAAAAACTTCACATTTCCATCCGGGGCGCATATCGCCGAAGTCGAGATCGACCCCGACACCGGTCATTTGACAATCGTCAATTTCACGGCGAGCGATGATTTCGGCCGGATCATCAATCCGATGATCGTGGCCGGGCAAGTTCACGGCGGCCTTGCGCAGGGGATCGGCCAGGCCTTGCTCGAAGGCTGCGTCTACGACAAGGCGACCGGGCAGCTGTTGACCGGCTCCTACAACGACTATGCGATGCCGCGCGCCGAGGATCTGCCCGACTTCGCGCTGTCGACCCATGTGACGCTGTGCACGCACAACCCGCTCGGGGTCAAGGGCTGCGGCGAAGCCGGCGCGATCGGCGCGCCGGCGGCGATCGCCAACGCCGTCGTCGATGCGCTGAAGGGATTGGGGGTGCGCCATGTCGAGATGCCGGCGACCCCGGAAAAGCTGTGGCGGCTGATCCACCAGCACCAGCCACGCGCCGCCGCGGAATAGACCCATTCGCGATGAAACTGCCATCGTCAACACAATGCCGTCACCCCCGCGAAAGCGGGGGTCCAGGGGCGACTGACACGGCGCTTGCCCTGGATTCCCGCGTGCGCGGGAATGACGGGTAAACGGGAGAGGCCCGATGTACGAATTCGACTATAGCCGCCCGACCAGCATCGACGAAATCGCGCGCCTGCTCGGCGACGCGGAGGCGAAGCTCGTCGCCGGCGGCATGACGCTGATCCCGACCTTGAAGATGCGCCTCGCCAAGCCCTCGCAGCTGGTTGACCTGGGCGCGATTCCCGCGCTCACGGGCATCAGCGAAGACGGCGACGCCGTCGTGATCGGGGCGATGACCCGCCATGCCGAGGTCAACCGCTCGGCCCTCGTCAAGCGCGCGATCCCGGCGCTGGCCGCATTGGCCGGTATGATCGGCGACCCGGCGGTCAGGAACCGCGGCACGATCGGCGGCTCGATCGCCAACAACGACCCGGCCGCCGATTACCCGGCGGCGGTCGTCGCGCTCAACGCCACGGTGCGCACCAACAAGCGCGAGATCGCGGCCGACAGTTTCTTCACCGGCCTCTTCGAGACCGCGCTCGGCGAGGGCGAGATCGTCACCGGGGTGCGCTTCCCGAAGGTGGCACAGGCGAACTACCAGAAATTCAGGAACCCGGCCTCGCGCTATGCGATCGTCGGCGTCTTCGTCGCGCGCAATGCCGCCGGGGTGCGGGTCGCGGTGAGCGGCGCCGGGGCTTGCGTCTTCCGCGTGCCGGCGATGGAAACCGCGCTCGCCCGCTCGTTCACGGCGGATGCGATCAAGGACATCCAAATCCCCGATACCGACCTCAACTCCGACATCCACGCCAGTGCCGAATACCGCGCCCACCTCGTCAACGTAATGGCCCGCCGCGCCGTCGCGGCGTGCGCTTAGTCAGCGCTCGTCGCGATCCTGCCGGAGAAGCTCCTCCGACGGGACCGAGATCCGTCCGCGCGTCTCGGCGCGGAGCTTCGCGGCGCGCTCCCAAAAGCCGGCGCGAAGGGCTGCTTCGAGAATGATCCGGTGCTCGGCTTCGGCGCCGCGGCCGTGCATGTCTGCTTGGCGTTCCAGCGCATCGATGATGTGCTGCGGCACGTCTCGGAGCAACAGGTCGGGCATCTGCGCAATTCTCTCCACACATAATTGTCATGCCGGCGAAAGCCGGTATCCACGGCGGACATGGATCCCGGCCTTCGCCGGGGTGACACGGAGGGGTTGCGACATTCTCATGTAAGCAACCGGCGAGGAACTGTAATCCTGGGGTGGCGCGGCTGCCGCCGAGGGATTAGATAATCGTGTCTCCGGAGAACGCGCGCCGAGCCCGGCCCGGTTCGCGTTGCTCGCTCCCCCTCTCCCGTCGGGAGAGGGATTTTGTTGCGATTGGGATCTCTATTGGATGCGCGGCCTCTGATGACCCCCCTGCCCGTCTCCGTCGGGGATACCCTTGATCTCCTCGGCAGCGCCGATTACGTCGCCGACCGTTCGCTGGCGACGGCGGTGCACCTCGCGCTGCACCTGAAGCGGCCCTTGTTCCTCGAAGGCGAAGCCGGGGTCGGCAAGACCGAGATCGCCAAGGTGCTGGCAACCTCGCTGAACCGGCGCCTCATTCGGCTGCAATGCTATGAGGGGCTCGATGTCGCGTCGGCGGTCTACGAATGGGATTACGCCCGCCAGATGATCGAGATCCGCCTCGCCGAGGCGGGCGAGGAGGACCGCAGCGAGATCGAGAGCACGATCTTTTCCGATCGCTTCCTGATCAAGCGGCCGCTCCTGCAGGCGCTGGAGCCGGCGATCGACGGCCCGCCGGTCTTGCTGATTGACGAACTCGACCGCACCGACGAGCCGTTCGAGGCCTATCTCCTCGAGCTCTTGTCCGATTTCCAGGTGACGATCCCCGAAATCGGCACGATCCGTGCCGAAGCGCCGCCGATCGTCGTCATCACCTCGAACCGCACGCGCGAGATCCACGACGCCTTGAAGCGCCGCTGTTTCTATTATTGGGTCGATTACCCGAATGCCGAGCGCGAGCTCGAAATCCTGAAGCGCAAGGCGCCGCGGGCCAGCGCCGCGTTGTCCCGCGAGGTCGTCGAGTTCGTCCAGAAGCTCCGCCGGATGGATCTCTTCAAATTGCCCGGCATCGCCGAGTCGATCGATTGGGCCGAAGCCTTGATGCAGCTCAACGCCCTCGAATTGACGCCTGAGGCGATCAACGACACCCTGGGCGTCCTCCTCAAATACCAGGACGACATCGCCCGCCTCCAGGGGAGCGAAGCCGCCAAGCTCCTGGAGCAGGTCAAGGCCGAGATCGCCGCCGCACCCCGCGAGGCGTGAATGTCACTATGAGGCAGCGAGGCGGTGAGAAGGGCAGAAAAACAGTGGTTTTCGATCGAGGTGCACCGCGCTCACCCCCTCCCAGACCCTCCCCCATCAAGGGGGAGGGCCTCTATCAGCACTCCTATTTGTCCTCCCGCCCCCTCGATGGGGGCGGGTGGGGGTGGGGGTGATGCGTGCCGAGTTCGCCGACTCGGTCGAAAACCGCTCTAAAATGTGGCGTTATTCATCTCACTGCCTCGCCGCCTCATTGTGAATAGCCAACCGTCGTCAGCTGCCTCAGAGGGCGACGGGCGCCTCCTCGCCAACCTCATGCACTTCGCCCGGACGCTCAGGGCGGCGGGGCTGCCGGTCGGGCCGGGCAAGGTGCTCGACGCGGTCGCCGCGGTCGAGGCGGTGGGCATCACCGACCGCCGCGACTTCTACTGGACATTGCACGCGGTCCTGGTCAACCGGGCCGACCAGCGGGTGCTGTTCGACCAGGCCTTCCATGTCTTCTGGCGCAACCCCGAGCTCCTGAAAAAGATGCTCGCCCTCGTCCTCCCCGAGCTCAACATCGACATGCCGCAGGAGGAAGGGCAGGAGATGTTGCGCCGGCTCGCCGAGGCGCTGCACCCGAACCGGGAGGCGCAGGAGAGCGGCGAGAGCGAGCTCGAATTCGATGCGGCGATGACCTTCTCCGACAAGGAGCAGCTGCGCGCGATGGATTTCGAGAAGATGTCATTGGACGAGCTGGCCCGCGCCAAGGCCGCGATCGCGCGGCTGCAATTGCCGATCATGGACGTCGCAACGCGGCGCTTTGCCCGTGACCCGCGCGGCGCCCGCGCCGATATGCGGGCGACCTTGCGCGCCGCCTTGCGTTCGGGCGGGCTCATCGAATTGAAGCGCAAGAGCCGCCGCCGCCGCCCGCCGCCGCTCGTCGTCCTCTGCGACATTTCCGGATCGATGAGCCGTTACAGCCGCGTTTTCCTCCATTTCATGCATTCGATCACCAACGACCGCGACCGTGTCTTCACCTTCGTGTTCGGCACGCGCCTCACCAACATCACCCGCTATCTGCGCCACAGGGATGTCGACCTCGCGCTCGACCGCGTCGCCGAGGCGGTCATCGACTGGTCGGGCGGCACCCGGATCGGCCATTCAGTGGCCGAGTTCAACCAGCTGTGGTCGCGCCGCGTCTTGGGCCAGGGGGCGGTCGTCTTGTTGATCACCGATGGGCTCGACCGCGATGCCGGCACCGGCCTCGCGCATGAGATGGACCGGCTGCACCGCTCGTGCCGCCGTCTGATTTGGCTCAACCCGCTGTTGCGCTACGAGGGGTTCGAACCAAGATCACTGGGGATGAAGGCGATGCTGCCCTATGTCGACGAGTTCCGGCCGGTGCATAATCTGGCAAGCCTCGAAACCCTGGTCGAGGTGATCAGCAGGGCGGCGCAGCGGCAGAGCACGGCGGCGATGGCGCAAGAACGCTATGGAGTGAGAGAAATATGACCGACACGGCGGAAATCTTAGAGCAGGCGGCGCGCTGGCGCGAAGCCGGCCAGGGCGTCGCATTGGCGACGGTGGTCAAGACCTGGGGCTCCTCGCCGCGGCCGGCCGGCGCGAAGCTCGCCGTTGCCGATAATGGCGCCTTTGTCGGGTCGGTTTCGGGCGGCTGTGTCGAAGGCGCGGTGATCGGCGAGGCGCAGGAGGTGATCCGCGACGGGAAGCCCCGCCTCCTCGATTTCGGCATCACCGATGACCAGGCCTGGGAGGTCGGTCTGGCCTGCGGCGGCAAGATCGAGATTTTTGTCGAGCGCGTCGAATGAAGGCGAAATACCTCGATCGGGTGATCGCCGCCGGGCATGAGGCGCGCTCGGTCGCGCTCGCCACCGATCTGACGAGCGGCCGGCAATTGCTGCTGGAGGCGGAAGCCGGGGGCGACCGGTTCGACGGCGATCTCGCGCTCGATGATGCACAGCGCGCGGCGATGCGCGAGGCGCTGCGCGCCGATCGCAACGTCACGCTCGACAATGCCGGGGCCCGAATCTTTGTTCAGGTGTTCAGCCCGCCGCGGCGCTGCTTTGTCGTCGGCGCGGTCCATATTGCCCAGCCGCTCGTGCAGATGCTGTCCCTGACAGATTACCGGGCGATCGTCATCGACCCGCGTGGGTCCTTTGCCACCGAGGTGCGCTTTCCCGGCGTTGAGCTGACCACCGAATGGCCGGACGAGGCCTTGGAGCGATTGAAGCCCGACCAGCGCTCGGCGGTGGTGACCTTGACTCACGACCCCAAGCTCGACGACCCGGCGCTTGCCGTCGCGCTGCGCTCGGAATGCTTTTATATCGGCGCGCTCGGCTCCAAGCGGACCCATGCCGCCCGCCTGCGCCGCCTTGCCGACATTGGGTTCACCGACGCTGACTTCGCCCGCATCCGCGGACCGATCGGGCTGCCGATCGGCGCGGTATCGCAGGCCGAAATCGCGATTTCGATCCTCGCCGAGATGACCCAGATCCTGCGCAAAGGCGACGATAAGCCGGCGAAAGCCGAAGCGGCATGACCCTCTTGCGTCCGGCCGTGCGAAACCCCCAGATCGCATTCCCGGCGAAAGCCGGGACCCACTGTTCAACCGCGCGGGCGTGGCCTGGTGGATCCCGGTCTTCGCCCATAGGCGCTAACATAATGCTCAACGGCAAACGGCCCCTCACCCTATCCCTCTCCCCGTAAACGGGGAGAGGGGACCCAGTTGCGAGAGCGCGCATGGCTGGCGCAGGATTTTCCCGGAATATGCCGCAAGCTCTCCCTCTCCCCGCCTGCGGGGAGAGGGCCGGGGTGAGGGGCTGTCGACGAACCGCAATCACTCGCCCGCTGAGTGAACCGAGCTAAGTGAGCGCCTATGGGCTTTCGCCGGGAATGCGACTAAGGGAGACGCGCTGAATGAGATTCGGTGACATCCCGGTTGCCGAGGCGGCGGGCGCGATCCTCGCGCACAGCCTCAGGCTCGGCGCCGCGGTATTGAAAAAAGGCCGGGTGCTGTCGCCGGCCGATATCACGCTGATCGCCGCGTCGGGGCGGGACCACATCGCCGCGGCCCGGCTCGATCCGGGCGATATTCGCGAGGACGAGGCGGCAACGCGGATCGCCGCCGCCGCCGCCGGGGCCAACATCGCGACGGCGCCGGCCTTCACCGGCCGGGCCAATCTGTTCGCCGAGGCGAAGGGCCTCCTCGTCGTCGACAAGGACCGGCTCGACCATCTCAATTCGGTCGACGAGGCGGTGACCTTGGGGACCCTCCCGCCCTTTGCCGTCGTCCTGCCGCGCCAGATGGTCGCGACGGTCAAGATCATCCCGTTCGCGGTAGAAGAAGCGGCGGTCGAGGCCGCCGCCGCCTTTGCTTCCGATGCCGGGAAGCTGCTGCGCGTTGCCGCGTTTGTGCCGCGCCGGGTGGCAATGATCCAGACCCGGCTGCAGGGCTTCAAGGAAAGCATTCTGGATAAGACCCGCGAGGTGACCGAAGGGCGTCTCGCCGCGCTCGGCTGCGCTCTCCTCTCCGAGGAACGCTGCGCGCACGAAACGGCCGATCTGGCGCCGCACATTGCCAGGGCGATCGCCGCGGGCGCCGAGATGGTGCTGGTGCATGGCGCTTCCGCGATCGTCGACCGGCGCGACGTCATTCCGCAAGCGGTCGTCCTGGCGGGCGGGCATATCGACCATTTCGGCATGCCGGTCGATCCCGGCAATCTCTTGCTGCTCGGCCATGTCGGCGAGACGCCGGTGCTGGGGCTCCCGGGTTGCGCGCGCTCGCCCAAGGTCAACGGCTTCGACTGGGTGCTCGAGCGGCTGGTCGCCGGGCTCACGGTCGGCCCCCGTGAGATCATGGGCATGGGCGCGGGCGGTCTCCTCGCCGAAATCCCGTCGCGGCCGCTGCCGCGCGCCGCGGCGAGCCCGGCGCCGGGCGCGAAGCCGGAACCCAAAATTGCGCCCGGCCCGCGGATCGCCGCGCTACTCTTGGCGGCGGGCCAGTCGCGGCGGATGGGCGGGCCGAACAAGCTCCTCGCGGAGATCGACGGGAGGCCGATGGTGGCGCGCGTGGCGCAGCGGCTGTTGTCGTCGCACGCCCGTCCGATCGTCGCGGTGCTCGGGAATGAGGCCGATTCGGTCGATGCCGCGCTCGGCCGATTGCCGGTCGAGCGGGTGCGCAACCCCGCCTTCACCGAGGGGTTGTCGACCTCATTGAAGCGCGGCCTCGCAGCGCTGATGCCCGAGTGCGACGGGGTCATCGTCTGCCTCGGCGACATGCCGCTGGTGACCGGGCGCGACCTCGACCGGCTGATCAGTGCGTTCAACCCGTTGGAAGGGCGCGCCATCATCGTACCGACCCGCCGCGGCAAGCGCGGCAACCCGGTCCTGTGGGCCCGGCGGTTCTTCCCGGAAATGGCGGGGCTCGCGGGCGACGTCGGCGCCAAGCACCTAATCGGCGAGCATGCCGACCTCGTCTACGAGGTCGAGATGGATTCCGACGGCGTCCTCGTCGATGTCGATACGCCCGACGCCCTCGCCGCGCTCAGAGACGCGGTGAAGCCGACCGCGGCGTGAGATTCACTCGCACTCCCTGATGGTTACTGCGGTTTCCCATTCAACTTGAACCGCGCTCACCCCCTCCCAAACCCTCCCCCATCAAGGGGGGGGCCTCTATCAGCGGGGAGGGCCTCGATCAGCGGCGAGGGCCTCGATCAGCACCCTATTTGTACCCCCGCCCCCTCGATGGGGGCGGGTCGGGGTGGGGGTGATGCCTGACCTGGAACCGGTCGGGAACCGCGCTACCGCCGCGCGTTGTGCACCAGATAGGCGGCGAAATCGGCCGGCTTCAGCCTCATGTCGCGGCGGTCGCTGTCGCCGGCGAGGGCACGCGAGACGATGATGTGGTTCTCGACATGCGTCGCGACGACCCGGAACACTCCGGCGGCACTCTTGAGCTTCGGGTAGAGCGCGGGGTCGATCATCTTCTCCTTCTTGGCGAGGCGTTCGTGCGCCTCAGCTTCGCTCAGCCCGGCGACCTCCCCCTGGTGCACGATCTTCCAATCGGATTCGCCGGCCCAGCCGGCGGCGGCCAGCGCCTTCGGGTCCTCCTCAGAGACGCCCAGTTTGTAGATGTGCTTGCCGAACCCGACATCGAAAGCCCAACGGGCGAGCTTGGCGCTGCGTGCGACATAAAGTACCGGCATCGGTTTCTCGGCTCCCCGGCGCTGGAATAAATCTCACCCCGCGCCCGTTACAACGCCGCTTCTCCGGTTCCGTCAACCCCCCGGATCTAAACATGGGATCGCCGCCATGCCGATGCTGATCGGATCCACGATTGTTGTCTGCACCCTCTTCAGCATGATGCTCGGTCAGATCGCGATGGGTATGGAAGCAATCGGCGTATTGCTCGCCGCTCTCGTGTTGATGAGCGTACAACGCGAATAATCGCGGTATAAATCGCGCTGGCGGGCTGCGCCAGTTCGTCGCATAACCGCAAGACTTCACTAATGCCAGCGTTTGCGTCGCTTTCGCAGCGTAGGGGCGAATGCCCTGCAGCTTCGTTACGAAGTGACACAAAGAGACATTTATTGTTAAACTCCGCGCGGTAATCCGTATGCGAACAGCATGGGGGAATCGCGCGGATGATGCGACTGCTACCCAAACACCTGTCTGGCCTCGTCTTGGCCGTCTCGCTGTTGATGTCCGCTCCGGCCTGGGCGCTGGGGCTCGACCCGGCCTACCCGGAGCCGGCGCTCGGCCCGATTAAGGCCAAGGGCGTCGTCGTGTGGAGCCACGGCCGCTCGATCAACGCCGAAGATTCGCAATCGCCCACCCCGTCCTATCTGCGCGCCTTGCGCAACAACGGCTGGGATGTGATGCGTTTCGACCGGGCGAGCCAGGGCGACACGCTGAGCGACAGCACCGGGCACCTCGTCAGTTACGTGAGCGGGCTCAAGCACAAGGGCTATAAGCAGGTCGTCCTCGCCGGGCAATCCTTCGGTGCGTTCCTGGCGCTGATGGCGGCGGACGCCTCCGCCGAAGTCGACGCGGTGATCGCCACCGCCCCGGCGGCCTATGGCGACTTCGACGATTTCTATGACAGCTGGCGGCTCAACGCGACCAAGCTCTATCCGCTGCTCGAACAGGTGAAGCGCGCCCGGGTCATGGTGTTTTATTTCCATGGCGACGATTTCGATCCCGGCGGGCGCGGCGAACGCTCGCGCGAGATCCTCTCGGGGAGCGGGCTGGGCTACGCCGTCATCGACCAGCCGGCCTTCCTGACCGGGCACTGGGCGTCGGGGAGCGGGCTGTTCCTGCGGCGCTACGGCAGCTGCATCCGCGACTTCGCCGAGAACGCGAGTTTGTCGGGCGAGCAGGTCTGCTCGCCGCGCTGGGGGACCAATCCGAGCGCCGAGATGAAATTACCGCCTGAATTGGCCGATCCGCACCCGCGACGCAGCGCGGCGACGGCGGCGGCGGCTTCGACCGGGTCGGGCGCGACCCGCGACAGCGGCAAGGCGCCGCACGGGTTTCGCGATGTCTGGTACGGGTTTTATCCGAACGGCCGCGAGGTCGTGCTCGGGGTCGAGGCAGCGCATGGCAACGACCTTACCGCGGTCTACGCCATCGGGCCGAGCATTGACGACGCGTTTCCGGCCGCCTGGTCGCGGCGCCAAGGCCACATCGTCGACGACAGCTTTGTGTTCGAGGAAAAGGGCAAGAGCACGCTGCGCTTTCGCCCCAGTCCGGATGGCGGCCTCGGCGCAAGCTGGAATTCGGCCGACGGCAAGACCTCGATGGCCGCGCATTTGCGACCGATCGACCCGCACAGCCTGGCGCCGCGCCCCCGGGAGTCAGCTGGCGCGAAAGCATCAGCCCCAGTATCGGCCGCTGCTGCCCACGGCGATGGTGATCAGACCGAGAATTAGATTGATCGTGACGATCACGCGGATCTGATTGAGCTGGTGCGCGGCGGCCGGGTAATCCTGCCGCCCCACCGCCGCGCGGAAGCGCCGCCACGGGGCGAAATAGAGGTGGAAGAACAAGAGCATCATGATGATGCCGAGGCCCTGCATGATGTTGATGTGGAGGCCGATCCCGCGAAACCCGGCATAAACTCCGAAAATCATGGCGTAGCCGCTCGCCAGCAACAAGACGATCGCGGCCATCACCCAGAGAAAGAACCGCTCCAGCACGCGCGACCACAATAGGAGCCGGGGCCCCGGCTCGAGCGGCGCCGCCGCCGGGCGCAGCGCGAAGAGCGCGAAGAACATGCCGCCGACCCAGACGACCGCCGAGAGGCTATGGAGAACCAGCGCGACCGTGGCAATGAGGACGGTATCGTTCATGGCCGGGTCGTTCACCGTTCAGTTGCCGTAGGCCGGCGCCCGGCGGGCCAATCCGCCGAACAGATCGAGCATGCGCCCGCGCCAGGCGCGCACCGGGTCGTCGGCCGCCAAGACGTCGAAATCGCTGATCGCCCGCGCCCATTGGAAGGCGCCGAACACGATGTAGTCGGCGTAGGCGGGAGTGTCGCCCGACAGGAAATTCTGGCGCTCGACCGTGCGGCGCAACGGGTCGAGACTGGCGCGGAAGGCGGGCAGCCGCGCGGCGCGGTCGCCGACGAATTCCTCGAGCGTGGCGCCGAAACGCTTTTCCCGATCGCTGCGGAAATAAGCCTGATCCTCGGGGCCGATATGGCGGTAGATGTCAACTAGGACCAGGCGGATCAGCCCGGACTGCAGCACCGTTTCGGTCCAGTTCTGAATAAAGCGCGCGAGCGCGCGGCTGGTCTCGCCGCCGAACAGCGAGGGCCGGTCGGGATAATGCTCCTCGAGGTAATCGGCGATCGCGGTCGAATCGTGCACCACCCGGTCGCCGTCGCGGATCACCGGCACCCGGCCCGCATTCGGCTGCGGCAGCTTGTCCTTCTCGGTAAAGCGCCACGGCACGGTCTCGACCGCGAGCCCCTTATGCGCCAGCGCCATCCTGGCGCGCCAGCAGAACGGGCTGAAGCGGCGATCCGCCTCGATCCCGGCCAAATCGTACATCGTGATCGTCATAGCCGCCCTCTCTCAACAGAGTCCCGCCGGCAAGTCCCGGCCCGAGATTGCGTCGTCACGCCGCTCCTCGCAATGACAACCCGAATAGCTCACGGCTTGGGGGCACGGAAATCCTGGTCGGGAAAGGCAGAGACGGTCGGCGCCTGGATCACGATCATCGGATGATCGGCGCTCTGGTGGCAGGCGTTGCAGGAGAGCGTCAGCTCGCCGTAGGCTTTGTTGAAGGCGGCCTGGTCCTTGGCCTTGATCGCCGCGTCGAGCGCCGCCATCGGCGGCCGGACGGTCGATGCGATCGCCGCCGGAATGGCAAGGTTCCCGTCTTTCGGCACCAGTCGGGCGACGTCATCGAAGGTTTCGCGCAATTCGTCCAGCTCGTAGGCGGCATAGGCCCAGTTCTCTTCGGTGCCGGCGAGGCCGAGCTTGATGTGGCGGGGCTGCACGAACGCGGTCATCAACTCGCCGAGCCCGGGGTGGTAGGGGGCGGTGGATTTGGTCTCCTCCCCGTTCATTCCGGCCGTGCCGCCATGCTGTTGTGCTATGGCCAGCGGCGCGGCCAGCACCCCAAGGACGATGGCGGCGAGGATCGATCGAGGCAGGCGGGACATGGCGGGCGTCTCCTATCCGACGACGGAGGCAACCAGCATGCTGGCTATCGCGCCCAGGATCACCACCAGCCACGGCGGCACCGCCCAGAGCGCGAGCAGGAGGAACGCCACGATGCCGAGGGCAAAATCGGCGGGGCCGAAGATCGCGCTGGTCCATACCGGCCGGTAGAGCGCGGCGAGTAAGAGGCCGACGACCGCCGCGTTGACGCCGCGCAGCGCCGATTGCACCGCCGGCCGGCGCCGCAGGCTCTCCCAGAACGGCAGCGCGCCGATCAATAGGAGGAACGACGGCAGGAAGATCGCGACGAGGCAGATGAGCCCGCCGACCCAGCCATTCGGCGCCGGCCCCATCACCGTGCCGAGATAGGCCGAGAACGTGAAAAGCGGCCCCGGCACGGCTTGCGCCGCGCCATAGCCGGCCAGGAAGACATCGTTCGACACCCAGCCCGGCGGCACGACCTCGGCCTGCAACAGGGGTAAGACGACATGGCCGCCGCCGAACACCAGCGCGCCCGAGCGATAGAACGAATCGAACAGCCTCACTGGCTGCAGCGGCAGCGCCGCGGCGACCAGCGGCAGGCCGATCAGCAACCCGAAAAAGAGAATCGCGGCGGCGATCGACCAGGCGCGCGGCAGGTGCACGGCGAGCGGCGCGCCCGGCTGAGCCGGCGCCGCGTTCGCCAGCAAACCCCAGCCGATCAGCCCTCCGGCGGCGATCGCGCCGACCTGGCCGGCGGCCGACGGCACGAGGAGTGCGAGGATCGCCGCGCCGACCGCGACGCTGGCGCGCTCCTTGTCGGGGCAGAGGCTCCGCGCCATCCCCCACACCGCCTGCGCGACGACCGCGACGGCGACGATCTTGAGCCCGTGCAGCCAGGGCGCGCCCGACAGATCGCCAAACCGGGTCACCCCATAGCCGAAGAGGATCATCGCCAGGGCCGAGGGCATCGTGAAGCCGAGCCAGGCGGCGAGCCCCCCCGGCAGACCGGCGCGCAAGATGCCGAGGGTGATCCCGACCTGGCTCGACGCCGGTCCGGGCAGGAACTGGCAGAGCGCGACGATGTCGGCGAAGGCCCCTTCGTCGAGCCATTTGCGGCGCAGGACGAACTCGCCGCGGAAATAGCCGAGATGGGCGACCGGCCCGCCAAAGCTGGTGAGGCCGAGGCGCAGGAAGATGCGAAACACCTCCGCGGCGCTCCCGGTGGGCTTTTGCGCGGACCGCGGGCGTCTCGCCCGCGTTGCCCCCTCCCTTCGCTCCCCCGCGACCGCGGGCCGGTTAGCGAGGGAGCGGGCGGGACGTCCGCGGTCCGCTTTGGCCACGATCAGCGTCCGCTCCGCGGCAGCGCGCGACCGTCCATGTCGTCGTGATCCATGTAGAGGTGGCGCAGCACGGTCGGCGCGATGTCGATGAGCGAGGTCGGCTCATGCCGCGGGCCGGGGGCGAACCCGCCGCCCTCGATCATCAGAAACGGCCGCTGCTCGTTGGGGCCGAGCCCGCCGTGCTGGCCGAAGCCGATCTTGCTCTCGTTGTCCGCCGGATCCTGCACGATCGGGCAATAACCGCGCACCCCGTGCGGGTTGGCGCGATCCTCGCCGGCGAGCGTCACCGCGACCCGCATCGCGGTGTTCGTCGGCAGCCCGACCGCCCTCAGCCGGTCGCCGGCGAATACGTCGCCCACCCAATCCTCGGCGGAGAGGAAGCGCGCGACCCGCGGCACGAGATCGCTGTCGGGCTCGGCGAAATAGAGCGTCGCGGCCGTGCCGTTGGGAGCGACCACGACGTCGCGCGATTGGGCGCCGCGCTTCAGTCCCGCGCCGACGAGAAGCGCATCGAGATCGATCGCCCGGGTGATCGTCTCCATGCCGTGGTCGGAGCCGGCGATGAAGAGGATGTCGGTTCCCGAAGGATCGAGCCGGCGGACCGTCTCGAAGACCTGGCGCGCGCATTGATCGGCGCCGGCGATCGCGCGGCGGTGCTCGGGCGAGCCGAGCGGCGCGTGATGGCCGGTATAGTCGGGCTCCGACAGCCACAGGATGGCGAGCGAGGGGGCGCGTTCCTCGAGGATCTCGGCACAGAACCGCTCGGTCATCGCGCGGTCGCCGGCGAGCCCTTTCTTCAGCACGGCGCTCGCGGGATCATCGACCGGCCGGCGCCCCGGCCCATAGCTGCCGGCCGCGTGATAGACAAAGCCATGCCCGTCGGGGTCCTGGAAATAGGCCGCGCCGGGCGAGACGTTGGCGCAGGAGATCGATTTTTCGCCGTGCCAGCTGAGCCGTTCGGCGAGGGTCGGCACGTGCAGGGTGCGGCCGGTCGCGCGGCGCAGCCGGTCGGGGAAATCGGGGTGCCCGGCCGAGCGGCAGACGAGCCCCTCGCCTTCGTCGAGCGCCATCGTGTTGCCGAGGAGGCCGTGGCGCGCCGGCAGGCAGCCGGTCGCGATCGAGGCGGCGCTCGCCCGCGTCGTCGACGGGAAGACGCTGCGATGGGCACTAAAGCGCGCCGCGCGCTCCGCCAATTCGACGAGAAACGGCGTATCGGCCGGGGCGATCAGATCGGCGCGCAGAGAGTCGCAAATAACGACGACCGCCTTCGGTCTGCTCATGGCGTCACCCCTTTTTACTGTCCGACAGCCTACCCCCATTCGTCACCCCCGCGAAAGCGGGGGTCCAGGGGGAGCGGCATACCGGTAGCCCTGGATTCCCGCTTCCGCGTCGCTTCCGCGGGAATGACAACCACGGGGGTTAGGCGACGACCCCGCTAAGCGCAAACTCGAAGATCGCGAAATTGCGCAGCCTTTGGGACTGCAGCAGGAGCCGGTAATCCTCGGTCAGCTGGTGCGACAGGAGGAACGGCACGGTTTGCTCGTATTCCCCGCCATGCGAACGCAGGCGATGCCCGTCGAGCGCGGAGAGATCATGCTCGGCCGCGCGCGCGCCGATCACGGTGTTGCGGTCGCCGGTCACCACGAGGTCGGCCTCGCGGTCGTAAGGCAGCTCGTAGCGCGCAGAGGCTTGGGCGCGGGTCAGCACCGCATCGATGCCGGGTAGCGCGCGCACGGTATGCGCCAGGGTCGCGAGCGGCACGCCGGTCTTCTGATAAACCCGGACAAACGAGCCGAGCGCGCCGTGATGGCGCACGAACGGGTCGGTGATCGGGCAACTCACCCGCACCGCGCCATCGCCGAATTCTGCGTTGAGGATGTCCTCGAGGAAGAGCACATGCGGGTTCCCGTCAGGGAGCGCCTTGTCGTTCATGCCGTGATCGGCGGTCATCGCGACGACGCAGCCCAATTCGGCAAACCGCGCGAGGCGGTCGTCGAGGGCGTGGTGAAACGCCAGGGCTTCGGGCTCGCCGGGGCCGTTTCCGTGCTGCACGTAATCCGACAGCGACAAATAGATGAGCCGCGCGCACTCTTCTTCGACGAGGCGGATGCCGGCATCGAGCACGAAGAGCGAGAGGTCGGCCGAATACATATCGGGCGCGGCGCGCCCGACCAGCGCCTCGACCCCTTCGATGCCGTGCTCGGCCAGCGTGCAGCGATCGGCCTGTTCGGAGGAAAAGCAGATGCCGGTTCGGCCGATATCGAGGCCGCGGCCGAGCATTCGGCGCAATTTGTCCTTGGCGGTGATCGCCGCGGTGGGCACTCCGGCCCGCGACATCAGCGCGAGGATCGTCTCGCCGCTCACCATCTCGGGGTCGGTCATCATGATTTCGGCGCCGCTCACCCGATCGAGCGCGAAATTGCCGGAGATGCCGTGCAGCGAAGGCGGCGCGCCGGTGACGATCGAGAGGTTGTTCGGATTGGTGAAGGTCGGCATCACCGCGTCGGCCAGCGCGTAAAACCCGGCCTCGCGCCAGCCTGCGATGGTCGGCAACACCCCGGCCTCCAGCCCCGCGTCGATATAGGAGGGGTCGCAGCCATCGGCGCAGATCACCACCGTCGGGCGCGAGGGCAGGCGGTACGAGCGCCCGTTGAGCGCGATTGGATGCACCGTTACCTCTTCATCTCAATGAAGCCCCTCACCCCAGCCCTCTCCCCGCAAGCGGGGCGAGGGAGAATAATGGCGGGCCTCTCCGCGCGTTCCCTCTCCCCGCCGGCGGGAGAGGGACAGGGTGAGGGGCTCTTGCTTTCGGACTCAAAACGTCGCGCCGGATTGAAGCCAGTGGCGCACGATTTCCTCGCCGGTGGCGAACCACACCTTGTCATGCGCGGCGATGTAGCCAAGCGCCTCGTCGAGGCCTTGGATGCGGTGCGGCACGCCGATCAGATAGGGATGCAGACAAATCGCCATGACCCGGCCGGATTGCGCGCCTTCGGCATAGAGCGTGTCGAACTGGCGCTTTATCGCCGCGACGAACTGGTCGATCGTGCCGTTCCTCGTATAGAGAAACGGCGAATCGTTGATCTCGTAGGAATAGGGGGTCGAGACGATCCGCTTGCCACCGCCGACATCCATCCAGAACGGCTGGTCATCGCTGACCCAGTCGGCGACATAGAGACAGCCCTCCTGGATCAGATTATCGAGCGTGTGCCAGGTCTCGGCGAGTCCCGCGCCGAGCCAGCCGACGGGCTTCCTGCCGGAGAGCGCGGCGATCTTGGCGAGCGTCCGGGCGATCGATTGGCGTTCTTCCTGCGGCTCCATCACGTTCAGCCAGCGCGAGTTCGTTTCGTTATGGCCGAGGATCTCCCAGCCGAGCTCGACCGCCGCCTTCACGATCTGCGGGTGATGGTCGCAGATGTCGCTGTTGAGGGTCGGGCTGGCGCGGATCTTGTGCTTTTGCAGCACCTCCATGATCCGCCAGATGCCGACCCGGTTGCCATAGTCGCGCTGCGCCCAGGCGCGGACCGTGGGCGCAGCCGGCGGGCGGGTGTCGTAAGGGCTGCCGGGAATCCCCTGGCTCAGCGGGAAGAACTCGATATTGGGAATGATCCACACCGCGAGCCGGGCCCCGCCCGGCCAGGTGAGCTGGGGCCGCTCGTTGATCGGCACATAGGGAAAGGGGCCATAATCGCGCGGTTCCATCGGGGCCTCCGTCGCGGCAGAGAGATGCGCGCGGACTATAAGGCAATCAGCACGCGCGCGTACCATATAGCCCTCCCCCTTGATGGGGGAGGGTTGGGAGGGGGTGATGCAACGCCGCAAACGTCGAAAATGAAACAGCATCCAAGCGCCGGCGCCCATGATCGCGCCCGAACCCTGCGGCAGAATATGACCGAAGCTGAGAAAGCCGTATGGAGAATGCTCCGGTCGAGCCAGATCGGCGGCCATCGCTTTCGCCGACAGGTGCCGCTCGGGCAGTACATCGTCGATTTCGCCTGCCACGAGCCCCGGCTGATCGTCGAAATCGATGGCGGACAGCACGACCGGTCGTCGATGGGGGAAATGGAACGGAACCGCTTTCTCGAAGGTCAGGGCTACCGGATTTTGCGACTCTGGAACAACGACGTCCTGGCAAACCCGGAAGGCGTTTGGATGATGCTCTCCGCCAAGCTTGCGGAAAATCACCCCCTCCCAACCCTCCCCCATCATGGGGGAGGGCCTTCGCAGCAGCGACTGCCGGCGGAACGGCTGCGTCTGGAATGGCATCGCTTCGAGGATCTTTCCGCCGCGCTCATCTACGAGATGCTGCGTTTTCGCCAGGGGATCTTCGTCGTCGAGCAAGCCTCGCCCTATCCCGATCTCGATGGCCAGGACGAGCGCGCGCACCACCTGCTGCTGCGGGTTGACGGCGAACTTGCCGGCTATGCCAGGCTGATCCCCCATCCCGCCGAGGCGCGGGTCGCGATCGGCCGGATCGCGGTCGCCGCCCCGTTGCGCCATCGCGGGCTCGCCCGCCTGCTGATGACGGAAGCGCTCGCCCGTTGCCGGCGCGATTACCCGGATTGCGCCGTCACACTGAGCGCCCAGACCTATCTGGCGCCGTTTTACGAAACCCTCGGCTTCCAGCCGACATCGGCACCCTACGATGATTACGGCGTGCCGCATGTCGACATGGCGCTTCGATGATCAACGCAACCAGTTCTCGATGCGCAAATCGGGAATGCGCGAGAATTCGCGCTCGTTCGCGCTCACCAGTATCCGATCTAGCGCCAAAGCGTGCGCCGCAATCAGCAGATCATTTCCGCCGATCGGGTGTCCGCGTCGTTCGAGCCCGGCTCTGAGTTCGGCATATGTTACGTCCGCAGGCGGCTCGAACGGTACAACTTCTAATCCACGGAGGATTACGACAAGCTGAGCCGACAGGCGACGGGAGCGATTTCTGGCGATGCCGTAGCGCAATTCCGCAACGACAATGATGCTGGTACAGATCTGTTGTTCGCCGATTTCCGCGATCCGAGCGGCCACGCGCCCGGCGGGTGAGCGCATCAGGTCCGACAGAATATTCGTATCGAGAAGATAGCGATTGTTCAAAGATCGACCGGCTCCGGCGGTGGATCTTCGATCTCCGGGAATTCTTCGTCGATCGGCTCCAGCGATTTCAGCAGCTCCAGCAGCGACTTTTTCGGCGCTGGCTCGATCACCAGCCGCTCGCCTTCCTTGCGCATGATCGCTTTGTCACCCGGAAGCTCGAATTCGCGGGGAATGCGCACGGCCTGGTTGCGCCCGTTCTTGAACAGCTTGACCACCCGCTCCGACATTAACGTCTCCCGGTAGCATATGCCATGACATAGGCCGAGGTGGCTAGACCGTCAACCGGTCATGTTTGTGGGAACTCACTCGCCGGGTTGGTTGGCGTTATACTCCAGTCAGCCGGCCGGTTGGCCGCGGTCCACGGGGAGAGGTGCATGGAAACGCGCGCTGCCGTCGCCCACAAGGCGGGCCAGCCCTTGTCGATCGAGACGGTGCGGCTCGACGGCCCGAAGGCGGGCGAGGTGCTCGTCGAGGTGAAGGCGAGCGGGATCTGCCATACCGACGCTTACACGCTCTCGGGCGCCGATCCCGAAGGGCTATTCCCGGCGATCCTCGGGCACGAGGGGGCCGGCATCGTCGTCGATGTCGGGCCCGGGGTCATGAGCCTCAAAAAAGGCGACCACGTCATCCCGCTCTATACGCCCGAATGCCGGCAGTGCGAATCCTGCCTCTCGCGCAAGACCAATCTGTGCACCGCGATCCGCGCGACGCAGGGCAAGGGCGTGATGCCCGACGGCACCAGCCGGTTCGCGCTCGGCGGCGAGGTGATCCACCACTACATGGGCACCTCGACCTTTGCCAATTTCACCGTGCTGCCCGAGATCGCGGTCGCGAAAATCCGCGAGGACGCGCCGTTCGACAAGGTCTGCTACATCGGCTGCGGCGTGACGA
>Ga0182024_10003727_pt1 | contig 35924 bp, 34 predicted proteins | sample P32metaG_FD_120480 | JGI IMG/M metagenome (GOLD analysis project Ga0182024, IMG submission 120480) | Permafrost microbial communities from Stordalen Mire, Sweden - P3-2 metaG (Illumina Assembly) | ecosystem: Environmental > Terrestrial > Soil > Wetlands > Permafrost | place: Sweden: Stordalen...
CTAGCGGCCTATGCAAAAGGTTGAGGCGCGTTTCATAGGGGAAGGCAGCGGTCGATTCAGCCATGATGTTCTCCTCGCGTGCAGGATAGCGCGCCCATTACTGCAGACGCAAAATGCGGAGTTCGGTGCGGGAAAGGTGAAACTTCAATCGAATCTCAATTGCCTCCGCTGCGGAAAACCCGATGTGAATTTGCTATTCCCCGTTCCCTAATCCCTATTCCCTGCTTTTTAGATCCTCACCAGCTCCTGCTGTATCTTTCCCGTGACCCAGGCTTTCGTATCCGACGTCATCATATCCACTTCGCTGCGCACGCCAAATTCCGGCAGATAGATGCCCGGCTCTACAGAAAAGCACGTGTAAGGCAGCAAGTGGCGCTCATCATGCGTCTCCAGATTATCGAGATGCGCACCCGGTCCATGCAATTCCCGCGCGATATTGTGTCCCGTGCGATGCGTGAAATAGGTGCCGAAACCCGCTGCGTAAATCACACCTCGCGCTGCATCATCTGCCTCGTACCCGCGAATGCTGCGGCCCTCGGCAAACGCAGCTTCCACCGCGGCAATCGCCGCATCGCGCGCGTCGCGCACCGTGATGAAAACCTGCTGCTCGCGTTCGGTCGGCTCGCGTCCCACCACGCCGGTCCACGTGATGTCATAAAAAATGCTGCCGGTTTCGTTCAGCCGTCCCCAAATATCGATGAGCACAAAGTCGCCCTCGCGGATCGGCGCGCAGTGCTCCGCAGTTGGCTCATAGTGCGAGTCGGAACTGTTCGCGTTCACACTCACATTGGGACCGTTCTCCCAAATCAACCCCTCGCGCCGCATGGCTTTGCTCAACCACTGCACATGATCGGACTCCGTCAATGACGCATTACGACGCGAACCCGACGGCGGACGCAATCTCCGCCCCATCTCTTTCCATCCCTCTTCCAAGATCCGGTCGATCGCCTCTCGCGCGATGTTATGCGTGGTCATCTGCTCTTCGCTCAGCACCGCTTCAAACTGGCTGACCAGATCGGCCGAACTCACAATCTGCTTGCCAAGCCCGCGCAAAAATTCCACCGTACCCGCATCCACCATCGAGACATACATAATCGCGTTGTTCGGTGAATACTGCATGGCGATTTCAGTTGCGCCCATCAGCATCGCTTCTAGACCACCCGCCAACTCCAGCCAGCTTGAATAGAGTCCCTTCGAGCCGGGAAGCGAATCCAGCCGGCCCAGCTCCACGCGATGCACCAGCTTGCGCGGCTCGCCGTCAGCAGGCACAAAGTAGTACCAGCGCCGTGTGATGTGCGCTTTTTCGTCGAGGCCTAAAATGTGCTCGGCAATGGGATCGCGATGATGATGATCGTAGAAAAGCCAACCATCGTGGCCGGCCTCGCGCAGCGCGGCCTGTATCGCCTCTAAGTCCATAAGGCAATTTTACGCGTTAAGTTTCTGAGTTCGAGAATGCGCCTCTACAGCGCCGCCAGCGCCTCGGGCTGGCTGGGAAATAACCCGGCATACTTCGTGATCCCCACCATGGTGAATACCTTGGTGAAGTGCGCCGAGAGCCCGAATGCGTACACCTTTTGCCCGGAGTTCGACGCCTCGATCAGCATCTGGATCACCAGCGCGATGCCGCTCGAATTGATGTAGTCCACCTTGGTGAAGTCCAGCAGCACCAGCTTCGCCGTCTTCGGCAGCCCTTGATAAGTGCCCAGCACCGCGTCCTTCGACGTGCTGGCGATATCGCCTTCAAAGCGTAAGACAGTGACCGGATGTCCGGCTGGCGAAGTGACTTGGTCGATGCGCGCTTTTGTATCAGTCTGCACGATTGTCGTGTCTCCCGTTCAGGATTAGTCCGATTCCTTGTCAAGCCGAATGACAAGCCGCACGTAGCTGCTCTTTCCGTTGGTGCCCTTCACCCACTCCGCTTCGTCCACCAGTGCCTGGATCAAAAACATACCCATGCCGCGCGGATCCTCTTCGCCATGAATCTTGCGGTCGATGTCGGGTTTTACCGGGAAGTTCTTCAGCCCCTTGCCATCGTCAATCACTTTCACTTCGAGCGCATCGTCCACTGACGATAACACCACGCCTACGGAAAGGCCCTCATTCAGCAGATTGCCATGCTCGATTGCATTGATGCAGGCTTCGGCCACCGCGGTTTTTAAATCTTCGACCCGTTCCGGTTTGAAACCCATCAGCTTGGCCACAGCGGCCGCGGTGCTCATCGCTACCTTCTCATAACCGAGCCGCGATGGCAGCCGAACCTCCACGCTGGTGGATTTCACCTTGGTCATACCGTCGTCCCCATCCCTATTTCGCTTCCCGGCAAAGTGCAAGGGCACTCATATCGTCGCCTTGCGCTCCGCCTTGCGAAAACTCACCGATGGCTGTCCACAATGCACCGAGAATATCATCCGCTTTAACCACCGGGCACGTAGAAAACACATTCAGAAGCCTTTCCGGACCAAATTCTTCATCGCCGCGGAAAACCTCAGTCAATCCGTCGGTGTAGAAGAGCAGCCTCGTCCCTGGTATAAACCCGCATTTCTCGGTGGAGTAGCGCATGCCCGGCAGCAGCCCCAGCGGGGTTCCAGTTGACTCAAACTGCACCGTTTCGCCCCCCGGCGCCAGCAAAAATCCCGGATTATGCCCGGCATTGACCACTTCCAACTCGCCCAGCTCTGGTTTCAAGCGCAGAAAAATCGCCGTCACATAGCGGCGCCGCGCTTCCTCGCCCTCCGTCCAGTGATGCTGATTCATCTGCACGGCGAGTTCGTCCAGCGGCATTCCAGTAATCGCAATGGCTCTGAAAGCCGCGCGGAAACTGGTCGACATGATCGCCGAAGCCATCCCCTTGCCGGCCACATCGGCCACCACCATGAGCATGCTGCCATCCGGTAGCTCCACAATGTCGAGATAGTCGCCGCCGACTTCATAGCAAGTCACGGAACGGAAAGCCACGGAATAGCCCGCAATCTCAGGCAGCTTCTGCGGCAGCAACGACCGCTGAATATTCCGCGCCGCATCCAGGTCCTGCTGCACGCGCGCCCACTGCAAATTGCGCTCGTGGTTGCGCGCATTCTCCAAGGCGACCGCGGCCTGCAGTGCCAGCCCTTCCAGAAAATCCGCCTCATATAGAGTCAGCTCGCGGCCGTCAGGAGGCGCCACCACCAGCTCTGTCATGCGGCGGCCTTCACGGTCCTGCAGCAAATACATCGGCTGCGCCGAGCCGCTGCCATCGCCGAGATTGAGGTCTTTCACGTTGCCGTAGGCGAGGCCGACGCTGGGAAACGCCGCACCGGCCATCTCCAGCTCGCGGACTACAATCCGCAGCGTCTGCTCCAGCACTTCGTCTTCGCGAATCGTCGAGTGAACCTGCCGAGATGCCTCAAGCAGCGCCTGCAATCGCGCCACCTGCTGCTGCAGTTCGATTGTTTCGCCGTTGCCTGGTAGCTGCAATCCAGCCGCCATCCCTGACCTCCGTGGAATCCCACTCTACCACGCCAATGGCACACTTAGAATGGAACTAACTGTCCCCCTCGAAGACCGGCGTAACTTACCTGTCTTGCTGTGCATTTGCTATGGATTTCGCGACCAATCAGGCCTACACTTTCCGCCGTGGAGGTGAATATGGCTGCATTTGTTCGCGCCGTCCTGTTCGGGCTCCTCAGTTGGTTTATTCCATTAGTTCAATCGTTTGTTCTGTCGCCGCTCAAGAAGTCCAATCCGCAGCTCTTCAGCACCATGATGTATCTCATCGTCCTGGTGACCGCCGGAGTGCTGGTCCTGGGCTACTTCCGGAAACGGGCGATCTCAATTCGTGAAGCTGTGTGGGTGGGATCGCTTTGGCTGGTCATGAATCTGATCTTCGATTTTCCGATGTTTGCGTTCGGGCCAATGAAGATGAACGCGCTGGCCTACTACTCTGAGATCGGGATCGTGTACGTCACATTTCCAGTCTTCGGATTCCTCGCGGCACAGCTGGACGGTCATAGACGGCATTAGGCGATCAAACTGCCGAAATCCGCTCTGAAACAGCACAACCGCTGGTTCAAGGAAGGGGATTCTCGTCCTTCAACGTATGTCACGATGAGGCGCGCGGCCCCACCACGCGCCGAATATCCTTCGTTTCGAGGATTCGCTTTGCATATCCGTGGCGCGCTACAGCGAGCATCGCCTGCCCGATTTCGCGCGTGGACAAAATCTGGTTCGGAAACATCCGATGCATCAGCGGCAACAGCGGCCCCAGCACTTTGTAAAAGAGCCGGTACGAGGGTGTCTTCGACTGTATGCTGTCCATCGGCTCGATAAATCCTGGCCGAAATGCGTATGCGTTCAACGGCAACTTCAGCAGCCCATTCTCCGTCCGTCCTTTCACCCGCGCCCACATGATGCGGCCGTGTTCTGTACTATCCGTGCCCGATCCCGAAACATAAATAAACGTCATTCCCGGATTTGCACGGCTCAGCGCCTCAGCCGCCGCCAAGGTGAACCCATACGTCACGCGCTCGTAGTCGGCTTCCTTCATTCCCGTCGACGCCACGCCAAGGCAGAAAAAGCACGCATCGAAGCCAGCCAGGCTCTCTTCCATCCCGTCGTAGTGCAGCAGATCCCGATGTACGATCTCGCGCAGTTTCGGATCGCGCACGCCGGTCGCGGTCCTTCCCACGGTGACCGCCAACTCAACCTCGGGGTCGCGCAGGCACTCCAGCAACACGCCCTGGCCTACCATTCCCGTCGCGCCAAAGATCAGTACCTTCATTCGAACCTCTTCTCAACCCCGCATCCGGACGTACGCTCTTCACCACAATTCTCGCAGGCCCGCCGCTCAACGGTGTCACTGGATGATGGTGATATCTCCAAAGTATCTTCCAGTCAGACTAAAGCCTACCTTTGGTCACCATAACTTATCCAAACTTGGCGATTCAGTAACATGCATGAGTAACGGCGAGTAATTAACTCCTAAGTGGCATTTCCAATTGAATTAATTAGACAATGATGGATTCATCGGGCTCACTATCTGCGCGGCCCCGGCGCCAGAGTCAGATAGAAGGAGAACGCCATGAATATACTGCGCGCTGTGACGGAACAGCTCCACATATTCACGTCTCCCGTGCGCGTGTCGGCCCCGACGGATTCCCTGGTGCCGCCACCAAGCACAATCGGGAAACCGGAAATGCAGCATCGTACTCCGGTATCAATCGAAACTGAAATTCCGCATTGCTGCTTCTACTGCTCGTGGTGCTCAACGCCCATTCTGCTTCCGCACGAGAATCTCGGATTGCCTTTTGGCGGTCCGCTCATTCGCAAAATCGAAGCACGATCCATTGGGACTGTATGCCTTTCTTGCGGCCGCGCCGGAACCTATTCTCTTTTTCGCGGCAGCCAAGGTTACAATACCCGCCATAGGTTCGTTCCATCACACCACTTTGGATCGACGGTCTTGCTCGACTGGCTTGCTTGCCAGGAACCGACGTGCGTCTTTCCGCTTCCGTTCTTTGTCACCTTCGATGCGAATTTCTCGGAGGCCAATGTGAAGGAGTTGGCCACGCGCTGGTCCTGGGAAGACGTGATGTGTTCGGTCGGCCACGTGATCATCGCGCCACAGTGGATCGTCGAGCCGGGCCCGCATCGCGGCTCTCATGATCTCACACAGATGGCAATCAAGCCGCCTCGCTGATTTACGGCATTTTCCGAATGAACCTGCACTTTTTGTCGTTGTGAAAGATGGCTTTTGCTTCCACCCCAGCGACGAAGACCTATCGCTGGGGACCCCGGAAGGAAAAAGCCACGCGCGTGTGTGGCCTCGGTCTACGGCAATTCGGAAAATGCTATATCCTTCCCTCGATGCGCCAGACCCTTTCCGTCGCTATGATCGCGATGAACGAGGAAGCAAACCTGCCCCGCACACTCGAGAGTGTGCGATGGGCAGACGAAATCGTCCTTGTCGATTCCGGCTCAAAAGATCGCACCCTCGAAATCGCGCAATCCTTCGGCGCAACGATCAGCTATCACGCCTTTGGCGGCCACGGCGAGCAGAAGAATGTCGCTCTCGACCTTTGCACTTCAGATTGGACTCTTTTGCTCGATGCCGACGAAGTCCTGACACCCGAACTGCAGGCAGAAATCCTCGCACTGCTCAGCGACGAACCAGAATTTCGAGCCTACTGGATTCCGCGGCTAAATTTGTATTTTGGCCGCTGGATTCGTCACGGTGGCTTTTATCCCGACCACAAACTGCGCCTCTTCAAACGCGGTGCCGCGCGCCTCAGCGAGGGAGTAGGTCCGCACTCGACGCCGCAGTTCAAAGGTCCGCGCGGCACGCTGAAGCACAACTTGCTGCACTATGCCTACCCCACGTTGGCGATCTATCTCGAACACATGAGCCGCTACAGCAGCGAGATCGCGCAACTGCTTTACAAGAGCGGCCGCACCAGCCGATCCTTGCCGGCGTTTATATGGAATGGAGTCCTCAACCCAATTGCGACCTTTATCTATAACTACTTTTTCCGACTCGGCTTTCTCGATGGCCGCGAAGGCCTGCTGCTCCACCTGAACCACTCCGTCTACATCCACTGGAAGTTCATCAAGGCATGGTGGCTGGCAAAGCAGCACGGCGGTGAACTGTGAACTACGAACTTAAATATGGCAGCTAGCCTGCCCGCGCTTCTCGAGATACTTCTGGTGATATTCCTCCGCACGCCAGAAAGTCTGCGCCGGTTCTACCTTGGTCACAATGCGTTTGGTTTTGAAGCTGTCTTCGGCGTTCAGTTGGTAAATCTTCGCGCGTGCCTGCGTTTCCTGCTCCGGCGAATGAAAGAAAATTGCTGAGCGATATTGCGTGCCCCAGTCGGGCCCCTGCCGGTTCAGCGTGGTCGGATCGTGCAGTTCAAAGAATGCATCGAGCAGCTTCTCATAACTCACCTGCGCCGGATCAAAGTCCACTTCCACCACTTCGGCGTGTCCGGTTTGATCGGTGCAGACGTCTTTGTAAGTCGGCCGTTGCAGCGATCCACCCTCGTAGCCAACTGCCGTCGCTGTCACGCCTGGAATCGCGGCAAACGCCGCCTCAACGCCCCAAAAACACCCTGCACCAAATGTCGCTTTTTCTGTACTCATATTCCTTCAGATGCGCAGGGGCGCGCGTTGGGAACAAATCCCACGTGCATCAGCTCTCGTGAATGGCTTGTGAACCCTAACTGCGCCTTTTTCCCTTCGGCCTACCGGGACGCTTGCCACCGGACTTCTTTCCACTCGGGCGGGGCCTGCCACTAGGGGACCCGGGACGAGACTCCCCGGAACGAGGCCCGCCAGACCGCGAACCGGCAGGACGCGAGCCACTCGGACGAGAAACCGATCGATTCTTCGCCGGGCCCCCGAATCCTGCATTGGGCCTTGGGCCACCCGTGCGGGACTGAGATGCGAAGGGTTTCGGCTTCGCGTCGAAAGCTGGTTTGGATTTTGAGTCAAAGGCTGGTTTCGGTTTCGAAGCAAAATCCGATCTCGGCTTGGAACCAAAGTCAGGCTTGGCTCTCGCGCCAAAGTCGGTCTCCGGTTTCGAACCAAATGCGGGCTTCGTTCTTGAACCAAATCCGGGCTTCGGTTTCGAGCCAAAGGCCGGCTTGCTGAACCCAGGTTGAGCGCGCCCCCCGCCGAAGCCAGATCTGCCGCTTCCACCGGTTCCTGGTTTCCCCGCGCCCCGGAAGGCTGGACTCGATCCTTCTCGACGCGGCGGTCTACCTGCCGGTTTCCCAGAACCTTCGCCGAACTCTACCGGCCGTATCTCGAGGCGCGGTCGTCTCTCCTCAGAACCACCAGTCGGACGGTCGTCACGCGGGGGAAACGGCTTGCGTGGCGCGCCTCCGGACCGCACTGCAGGGCGTACATCTCGATCACCTCGGAACGGCCGATGGTCCGAGGCTCCCCGATCAAGGCTGCGCGGAGCGTCTCGCTCCGGACCTCGTCCGCGAAACGGTGGCTTCGCACCTGGCCTCGCCCCGAAACCGCTCGATCTTTCGCCGGGGCCACGGCCGCCTCGGCCTTCGAAACCAGGCTTCGTGCCATTGGGCTTCGCGCCGGGGCCGCGATTATCGCGCCTCGCAAATCCGGGCCTGTCTCCGGCTTTTTCTCCGTAACCCGGCCTTGCACCGAAAGCCGGCTTTGCTCCGGAATCCTTGTCCCGCGTCTCCCCGAGCCCCCGCGAATCCTCGCGTCCTGGCTTCCGAAAATCGGGTTTCCAGGGAGTGGGCCTCGCCCCGGCGCCATGTTCTCTCGGTTTGAAGCCTGACTTTCCGCCGCGATCGTTTCTTGGCTTAAAACCCTTACTGGCACGTATCGCAGCCTTCGCCGCGCGCACCTCCGCTGATTGCCCAGCTTCCTTCGGCAGCATCTGCGACGTCTTCAGGCGGCGTGGTTTCCACTTGCCTTCCGCAGCGCGCCATAACGCGGTCACTTCTTCAGGATCAAGTTCGCGCAGCTTACCCGGCTCAAGGTCGAGAACCAGCGGCCCATAGCCCACCCGCCGAATCTTCTCCACGTGATGGCCGATCTCGCTGAACATCTTGCGCAATTCGCGATTGCGCCCCTCGATCAGCACCACCTCGTACCACGGATTGTCGCCCGCGCGCACCTGCTCTATCCGCGCCGGGGCCGTGTGCACCTTGCCTTCTCCAAGTTTGCCGCGCTCGATAACGACGCCTTGGCGCAGGCGCTCAATCATGTCTTCGCCGGGCTGGCCTGACACTTTGACGAGATAGGTCTTCTCCACACCAGAGGAAGCCTTCGTCAGCTTATTGGCCAGCTCGCCGTCGTTGGTCACCAGCAACAGGCCTTCGCTCAGGTAGTCGAGCCGGCCCACGGGATAGAGCCGCTCTCCCGTCTTTGCGAAGAACTCCATCACGGTGGGCCGGCCCTCGGGATCGGTCACCGTCGTTACATAGCCCTTGGGCTTATTCAGCACGAAGTAGCGCAAACGCTCCGCGCCGTGCAGCAGTTTGCCGTCCACGCGAATGTGGTCGCGCGCCGGGTCGGCCTTGGTGCCGAGCACGGTGACGGTCTGGCCATTGATCTGGACGCGCCCCCCGGTAATCAACTCTTCAGCGTGACGGCGACTCGCCACACCTGCCTGCGCAAGGATCTTCTGCAGCCGTTCCAGCTTCGGCGCGGGAGCCGCGCGCTTAGCGAACTGGCCTTCGGGAGCTTCGCGCTTGGCGAATGGGCCTTCGGCCAGAGGGGTCTCAACTTCGGATTCGCTTTCCCGGGCGTCCTCCGCTTCGTTCGGTTCCTCTCCCTCCGAATTCTCATCGTCGGAATTCGTCGTAGCTTCGGGGCCTGTCGATTCGCGCGCATCGGCGATGGCTTGCTTCGTCTCTTCCGCCGCGTCCGCCGCAAATCCTGCCGGATCCGATGAGATTTCCTGCTCAGGCCCATCCGCCGGATGCTTCAACTCGTCAGTCATGTGGTGCAGTCTCGACTTCTGCGTGTTCCGTATTCGCGAACGTCTCGGCAGGGGCATCTGTTGCGCCTGTGGCTGCGGGCTCTTCCGGCGTACCGGTCCCGGCGCTGGCCAATGCCTCTGCGGTTGAAGCTTCCTCGCCGGTTTCGTCTTCCGGTGCGTTCTCATCCAGGTCCGGACCGCCGCCAGGGCCAGGTCCACCCACGTCTTCGCCCTCTGCATCTGCGTCCGTCAGCTCGATCGCGGCCATCTTTTCGAATTCATCCATCGACGGCAGCTCGGCAACGTCTTTGAGTCCGAAGCGCAGCAAAAACTCTTTCGTGGTCTTGTAGAGAATCGGCCGCCCGATCACCTGCTTGCGGCCCGCAGTCGTGATGAGCTTGCGGCTCAGCAACGAGCCAAGCACACCTGCCGACTCCACCCCACGAATTTCATTCACTTCTGGCGCGGTCACCGGCTGCTTGTAGGCAATCACGGCCAGCGTTTCGAGAGCAGGCAGAGACAACTTCATCGCGGGCTTCAAGCTCTTGATGAAAAGCCGAACCGCGTCGTGGTATTCGGGCTTGGTGGCCATGCGATAGCCGCCCGCAATCTCGCGAATCTCGACTCCTCGCTCGTCAGCCGCGCAGCTTGCAATCAATTCGTCCAGCAGTTGCCGCAGTATTGCTTTTACTTCGCGGTCGCGCTGCCGGGCCAGGCGCTTGGCCTCCGCCTCCGAGTCCGATGCCTCGCCGGTTACCGGTTCAGCTACCGCATCGCCCAGGCCCAACTCCTGCGCGGCAGCATCTGCCTCATTCACCGGCTCTGGAGCCGGCGCCGACCCTTCGGGCTGCTCAACTGGAGCGGATCCTGCCGAGTAGAATTCCGGCGTCTGCTCAAGTCCCAGATACTGCAGGCCCTCGTCGATCATGAGCAGCGGCGTGGGCTTCTCCGCAGCTTCAGCTTCCGCCGCGGCCGCTTCCTGCTCCCCCTTCCACTCCATTGCCTCAACGGCAAACAAGCCAGCGAGCTGCGCCAGCGTGACCGGCTCCTCCGCGGCGTAAATAACAGCTTCCAGCTTGGCTCTCAGGCTCATGCAGCAATCAGTACCTGCAGTAATGGTACCGGATGCAACGGAGCCCTGCGTACGTTGCCGGATGAGGAAATCAGGTCCAAAGACAAAGGGCGCCCGGTTTCGATCCAGCTCTACCAGGCACCCGACCTGAATTGCTTCAGGAAGTCTTTGTCCAACCACGAAGTCCCAACTAGGAATGACTGTTCTTCGTATGAACAATGGAGATCTTTGTCTTGCCGTCGTTCTGCGATTGCTGGGACGAGATCGAAACCATGATGTTTTCGTGCGAGCCCTTTCTTAACGAAATCATCGCGCTGTTGGCAGCGTCGAAAACCGAGGCTTCGCTCCCCAGCTTGCTCTTGTAGAAAGCTAGAACCTGGTCTTTCGAATCCGACGTCAGGAATACGCCTGAGACCACGGAGCCAGTGGGCAAATTCATCCGCATCCCGCCCTGTGTGGGTTGAGCGCCCGGATAAACATCTGTACCCAACTCGTCCGATGTGAAGTTGCTGGCGTTGCTCGCCGTCACGCTGCCGCTGGGCGTATTCAGTGTGACTTGGCCATTACGGCCGTTTACGTGGAATGAATGGGCCACGCGCCACACCATAAAGCCGACCGCACCCGCGCCTAAAATGCCCAGCCCCACCAGGATCGCAAAAATGATCAGGATGATTTTGAGTGCGCTGCCGCTTTTCACCGGAGCCGGGGAAGGTTGCACATAACCACCAGCAGGGGCATAGCCCGCAGGAGGAACCCCACTGGCCGCAGTGTATCCGGCAGGCGGCACTCCGCCGATCTGCGTGTATCCCGGCAACGGCTGGGAGCCTGCTGCAGGCTGCGCGCTTGCGGCAGGCTGAGTCGGAACATTCACCGGCGTGTAGCCGGACCCTGCCGATGGTGCGGTCGAAGGCGCAGCAGCCGCAGCGACCTGCGTTCCACATACGGCACAAAAATGGCTCCCTGCGGGCACTTCGGCACCGCATTTTGCACAAGGAACAGCCATGACGGTCTCCTGTCGGGATGCTATGAAATGGAATTCCAGCCAAACCGGTAACGTATGCCGCTGACCTGGGCGCTCAAGACATCGCCTGAGGGCGCTCGCTTACCGGCATACAGGACTCCCGGTTTCGCTGTCCGAGCAACTATACCCGAAGAGATTCTCGGCTCGCGGTTTTTTGTTTTTGCACTTGGAAAAAACAAGGGGACAGGCCGAAGCCTGTCCCCTAACAACTTCAGTTTCCATTCGACGCCTAATTGGCAAATTGGCGGAACAGCACAAATAGCCCACCCGACAGCAGGGCCGCCGCAGGAAGCGTGAAGACCCACGCCGCAGCGATGTTCCGAATTGTCGAGATCTGCAAACCGCTCCGATTTGCAGCCATCGTCCCCGCCACACCGGAACTGAGTACATGGGTCGTACTTACAGGCAGCCCGAAATTGTCGGCGGCAAAAATGGTGGCCATCGCGACCAGTTCGGCAGTTGCGCCCTGCGCATAGGTCAGGTGCTCCTTGCCGATTTTCTCGCCCACTGTCACGACGATGCGCTTCCACCCAACCATCGTGCCCATTCCCAGAGCCAGCGCGACGGCTACCTTTACCCAAGTCGGAATGAACTTGGTGGCCTTGTCCACTTTGCTCTTGTAGTTGGCGAGAGATGCATTCTCGTCATTGCTGAAGAGGGGCTGCTTTCTGTCTTTCACCAAACCGGCATCACGCTTCTGCAGCAAGCGAAGTGCCTCGCTGGCTACATACATATCATTGCGGACGTTGGTCTGCTGACTGGCGGGAACGGCTTTGTATTCCTTGTAGAGAGCAACCTCGTGGTTGAGGTCTTCCACCAATTCCCGCAGCGCGAGAATCGTGTCCGGCTGCACCTGCTTGGTGCGAATGTAATCGGTGACTTCGGCGCGAGCGTCGGCGCCGAGCATTCCGGTTTTATCCACATGCCGGTCGAGAATGCGCCCTGCCTGCTCCGATGCCGCAATGAAGTCCTGTACCCCGCCTGCGCTCACTGCATGATTGAGCGCATAGGCCGTCGGCACTGTACCGATCAGAATGAGCATGATCAGCCCCATGCCCTTCTGCCCGTCGTTCGAACCATGGAAGAAGCTGACGCCGGTGCAGGTGAGCACCAGCAGCAGGCGGATGGGCCACGGTGGAGGCGAAGCGTCCTTGGGGGCCTCGTACAGTTCTGGATACTTGATAGTTGCTTTGGCAATAAGGAACAAGAGCGCGGCCGCGCCGAATCCGACAATTGGCGAAATAAGCAGGACTTTGAACACTTTGGTGGCTTGTTCCCAATCCACACCCGAGGTGCCACTGCCGTGCGCGCTCATGAGTTGGTTGGCGACGCCGACGCCGATGATGGAGCCCACCATGGTGTGCGAGCTCGACGCAGGCAGCCCGAACCACCAAGTGCTCAGGTTCCACAGAATCGCCGCGATCAGCAGTGCGAAGACCATCGAGAATCCGGCGCCCGCACTGACCTGGAGAATGAGTTCAACCGGCAGCAGCGTGATCACCGTGAAAGCAACCGTACCAGTGGAGGTAAGCACGCCGGCAAGGTTGCACATTCCCGACCACACCACGGCAATGTTGGGTTCGAGCGAATGGGTGTAAATGACCGTCGCAACGGCGTTGGCTGTGTCGTGGAAGCCATTCACAAACTCGAAGCCCAGCGCGATGAATAGGGCAACGATCAGCAGGACATAAGGCCAGGCGCTGCCCAATGTCACGCCGTCGAAGTCCTGCGAGATATGCAGCCCAATGAAGCCGATGCCGACCACCAGCGCGATCAGAACAACGGCGCCACTGACCAGCGCATGAGACTTCTTCATCTTTTTTTCAAGCAGCCCAGCGGCGGGGGGACGCCCCGGGATGGCTGTCGCCAATTCCGACATGGTCGATACTCCAAACTTTAGGATGGTTTCTGTCCAGAGACGCTGGGGCGGCACAATCCAGACTCCACATGGATATACCCTGTCCATGAATAGAAAATGAATTTAGGGAATGAAATCTGTCGGTAAACTTCGCGATACTTGTGCAAATGGCCGGTTTCTAGCGGCCTACAAGATCACGGCCACATGACGGAAGAGCCAGTAAAGCAATCCGGAGAGCAGCGCCGCCGCCGGAAGCGTAAAGACCCATCCCGCTGCAATGTTGCGGATGGTTTTGAGCCGCAGGCCGCTGCCATTTGCGGCCATGGTTCCTGCCACGCCCGAACTCAGAATGTGCGTTGTGCTCACCGGCAGCCCGAAAATGTCCGCGGCAAAAATTGTGCCCATCGCCACAATTCCAGCGCTCGCACCTTGCGCATAGGTGAGGTGTTCCTTGCCGATCTTTTCGCCGACGGTGACTACGATCCGCTTCCAGCCCACCATCGTGCCCAGCCCAAGTGCCAATGCCACGGCCACTTTGACCCAGGCGGGAATGAACTTCGTGGCGTTATCAATCTTGGTCTTGTAGTTCTTCAGCGCCGCTCGTTCCTCGGGACTCAAAGGCGAATCGTGGGCCTTATCCATTAGCCGCAGCGCTTCACTCACCACGTACATGTCGTTGCGTACGTTGGCCTGGTCCTGCGGTGGAACATCCTTGAATTCCTTGTAGAGCGCCACTTCGTGCCCCAGATCCTCGACGAGTTCGCGCATCGCCAGCACTGTATCCGCCTGCACCTGCTTGGTGCGGATGTAGTCCGTCACCTCATCGCGTGCGCTTTGTCCGAGAATGCCCTTCGGATTGATGTGGTGATCGAGAATCCGCCCTGCCTGCTCCGACGCCGCGATGAAATCCTGCACCTGCGCGGGACTGATGGCATGGTTCAATGCGTAAGCCGTCGGCACCGTACCGATCAGAATCAGCATGATGAGCCCCATGCCCTTTTGCCCATCGTTTGAGCCGTGGAAGAAACTGACTCCCGTGCAGGTCAGCACCATCAGCGCGCGAATGGGAAATGGCGGCGGTTCGTCGTTCTTGGGCGCCTCATACAACTCCGGAAACTTGATCAACGACTTCGAGAGAAGAATCAGCAGGCCGGCGATCGTGAAGCCCAGTAGCGGCGAAATCAGCAGCGCCTTCAACACTCTGTTGGCCTGCTCCCAATCCACGCCCGATGTACCCGTGTGCGGATTGAGCAGCTGATTCGCAATTCCCACGCCAATGATGGATCCGACCAGCGTGTGCGAACTCGATGCCGGCAATCCGAACCACCATGTCCCTAGGTTCCACAGAATGGCCGCGATCAGCAGCGCAAAGACCATCGCAAACCCGGCGCCCGAGCTGACCTGCAGAATCAACTCGACCGGCAGCAGCGTGATAACCGCGAACGCAACGGTCCCGGTTGAAAGCAATACTCCTGCGAGATTGCAGAGCCCCGACAACACCACCGCAATATTCGGCTCGAGCGAGTGCGTGTAGATCACAGTCGCGACAGCGTTGGCTGTGTCGTGAAATCCATTCACGAACTCGAACCCCAACGCAATCAGCAGCGCCATCCCCAGCAACAGATACGGTCCGTAGCTCGTCACTGAGGCAGCGTCCAGATCCCGCGCCACATGAAAGACGATGTAGCAGAGGCCGACCGCGAGCGTGAGCGCGAAGACAACTGCCCCTGTGCGGCTCGACGACCGCGTCATTTTGCGATCTAGAAGAGTGATGCCCTTTGGAAGCGTTTCCGCAGTCGCCATCAGAATTCTCTCGATCGGACTGTACCCGCGCAATGCGCGGAGTAGCACTCAAGCTCAACATTGAGGCTGGTGTTGGACAGATTTTGAGAATGGAAGAGGGAGAACCTTAGGGAGAACAACTGGGCAGCGGGAATCAAGACTTGCATAAAACCCCACAACCGCAAAATTTCGTGCGATTGTACGTGCACGGCCTCGGGGGTGAGCCGTTAAGTTGATTCTACTACCGCAGGGCGGCATTCCGGTCCAAAGAAGTCTCGAACATCAGCTTTACGGGGCGGGCGTATGATCCGCAAACCAAACAGCCAACTGAGCTTCGCTAATCTCACCCGCCGCCAGTCCTAAAAAGGTGAGGCATGCGTCTTCCTGGCTCGCGTTGACCGGATAGCCATTGAACTCAAGGGAGACGAAAGCGACCTGCATGGCCGTTCTTTTATTCCCGTCGACAAAAGGATGGTTGCCGGAAATGCCAAAAGCGTAGGCCGCCGCCAGTTCGGCCATACTTGGGGCGTGCTCGGCGTAGGCAAATAAGTTCTTCGGACGAGCTAGGGCTGAATCCAGGAGACCGCGATCCCGTACACCATCCGAGCCACCGAAAATAGCAATCTGTTGGGAGTGGAAGGCAAGCGCTTCTATTTCTCGAATCCAAACCGGCTCTTTCACTTACTCCGCCAGTTTCTTGAACGCATCGCGATACCGGCGAATCACGCGGTCGGCAACCTCCATCTTGGCGCTGAACTCTTCGTCATAGGGGCTGATCTGAAAGCCTGATGGAGTCTCGTTGATATAGAGCGCATCGCCTTTCTGGACATTCAACCTCGCCAGAATCTCCTTGGGCAGAATGATCCCTGCGGAATTCCCGATCGCAATAACCTTGGTAGCGGTCGCCATGGAGACCTCCATATTCAATCTGAATTATAACATACGTTATAACATTCTAGGAATGAGAATCTAATCCTTTATTTCCAATCATCCCGAGCATTCGCCAGCCCCTCGTTCATCACCGCATCGAAGCCGGAATTCTTCTTGATGAAGATCTCCGAGAACGCCCGATCCTGCCGCAAAAGAATCGCCTGCAACCGCACCAGTTCCAGCAGCGCCAGGAACATGGCCACCAGTGCCCGTTCGGACCGGGTATGACTTAGCAGCCGTCGCAGCGCCACAGGCTTGTCCTCAAGAGCGAGCCGACGCGACAGGAACTGAATCATCTGCCCCACCGTCACCGCATCTTCCTCGACATTGAAGATGGGCCGCTTGCGCGCGCGGTCCAGGATGTCGCGAAACACGCGCACCAGGTCGACTGTATCGGCGGCAATCTCCGGCTCCGCTGCCGTATCGTCCTTGAATTCGCGGAAGCCAGGATTGGTCCACGTCGCCGCCTCGAGCATCTGCTTCTGCTGCAGCATCTGCGCAGCGTTCTTGAAGCGCTCGTGTTCCAGCAGCCGCTCCACCAGCTCGCGCCGTGGATCCTCGGCAGCGTCCTCGGGACCCGAGGGCGAGCGCGGCAGCAGCATCTTGCTCTTGATGTGAATCAGCAGCGAGGCAGTGTAGATGAACTCGCCCGCGACATCCACGTCGCTGGCCTTCAACTGGTTCACATACGCCAGAAACTGCGCCGTAATCTGCGAAATCGGAATGTCGTAGATGTCGATGTCCTGTTTGCGAATCAGATCCAGCAGCAAATCGAGCGGTCCGTCATACACCGCCCCCACCGTCACCGAAAATGGCGATCCCTCCGAAGTTTCCTCGGGTTTCTTCGACGCGGTCGGCTTCGCAGGTTTCTCTCCAGGCGCGGGAGGCGCCGTCAGCACCAGCGGAACTCCGCGCTCGGGAGCTGCGCGCTCGGCGAGTGTGCCTTCGGCGGATGATAAGGGCGGCACCGGTGCGCTTTCGGCCGCTTTCTGCGGAGGATTGTCATCGGGTTCCGTGTCCGGATTGAGTTCGGAATCGGGCGGCTCAGGATCCAACAGCGGCACAAGCCCCGGCTCAGGCTCATGAATCGGCGCAGGAGCAGGCGCCGGCTCTTTCACGGGCGCTGCAGGCGTGGTTTCCGAATTGGGGGAGTTTTCAGTCAATACAATCACTGCTTCTTCACTTCAATAAGCTGGGTGCCCTAGGTCTGGATTCGCAGACTTGGGAAAGCACAGAATCTCATGATAGGCGACTCACGCTCACCGCGGCATCTGCATCGCGGCGCGCACCTCAACCATGGTCTGCTCGGCGCGTTTGGCGGCCCGCTCCGACCCTTCTTTCAGGATACTGTCGACTTGGGCGTCACTGAAATGTGCGCGTCGGTCCTGGATCGGATTCAGCAACTGCACCAGTGCATCGGCCGCCCAGCTCTTGCACTCAATACATCCGATGCCGGCCGAGCGGCACCCGTCATACACCTTCGCCAAAGTCTCCGGCGTGGAAAACACCTTATGCAAATCGCCCACCGGGCACTTATCAGGATCACCAGGATCGGTACGCCGCACGCGCGCCGGATCGGTCACCATCGTCTTCAGCTTCTTGCGAACTTCAGGCTCCGGATCGGAAAGCAAAATCGTGTTGCCGTAGCTCTTCGACATCTTGCGGCCATCGGTCCCAGGCAACTTGGGCGAAGGTGTCAGCAGCACATCTGGCTCCGGTAGAACTTCATCGCCTTCCCACCGCGCCACTGTGACCGGTCGAACGTCCGGATGCTTTCCAGCGTCCCTCGCTCCTCGCCCCCCTCGCGGGTAGAAGAAGTTGAATCGCCGCGCCACCTCGCGGGTCAGCTCCACGTGCGCCTGCTGATCCTGCCCCACGGGCACATACTTCGGCTGGTAGAGCAAAATGTCCGAAGCCATGAGCACCGGATAACCAAGAAACCCATAAGTGGTCAGATCCTTGTGCGACAGGTTCTCCTGCATCTCCTTGTAGCTCGGAACGCGCTCCAACCAACCAACCGGCGTGATCATCCCTAACAGCAGAGGCAGCTCATAGTGCTGCTTCACGTCGCTCTGCACGAACAGAACGCTCTTCGCCGGATCGAGCCCCGCGGCAAGATAGTCAAGAATCACCTCGCGCGTATTGGGCGCAATGTTCGAGGTATCCGCGTAGTCGGTTGTAAGTGCATGCACATCCGCAATAAAGAAGTAGCACTCGTAGTCGTCCTGCAGCTTGACCCAGTTGGCCAGCGCGCCCATGTAGTTGCCGAGATGAAGCTTGCCGGTGGGGCGCATCCCGCTCAAAACGCGCGGGCGAGAATTCGGAATCGGTTGTTCAGACATTGCGTCGATCGGTTCCAGGATGATTCGAAAATGAAGCCAAATTCAATCAGGAGATCGAAGGACTGGCTCGTTTCATTGTAGCGGGCGGCTGCGCGCCGGGCGAACGTTGGACTCAAGCGAGCTTAGGCAGGTTCTTTTTAGGCGAGTGTGTGTGTAGGTGGCTGCAGGGTCTCTGCCTTACACGCGTGTCAGCACAAAATACACCACCGCCATCGAAGGCCCTATCAGGAGCCGAAGAATGAAGCCGCCCACCAGAATCATCAGCAGCCAACTCACCCACAACGGAATTCTGTCGTAGGTCTGCACGGCGTTATATGGCAGCAGATTGCGCAACAAGTGGCTGCCGTCGAGCGGCGGAATCGGCAGCAGGTTGAAGAAGAAAAGCGAAATATTGATCTCGATGGCCAGCACGCCGAGCAGCACCACCGCCTGCAGTCCTGAACCCACACCCTGCAACAGTCCGCCTTCAAATGTGGACAGAACAATCTCGCGGCCGCCCGGCGCCACAAGCGCAATGCCGATCAGCATGCCGAGCGCGATCGCCGTGAGCATCAGGTTCGATGCCGGCCCCGCGAGGGTCACCAGGTTTTCATCGCGCCTGATCTTGCGGAAATTGCGGCTGATCACCGGTGTCGGCTTGGCCCAGCCCACCAGAGCGCCACTGAACATGCTCATGCCGATAAACGGCCCGAAGATGATGATGGCAGGGAATAGAAGTGTGCCGACCGGATCGATGTGGTACATCGGGTTCAGCGTCACCCGGCCTTCGAGCCGCGCTGTTTGATCGCCCAGCCGCGACGCCATCCACGCATGCGAGCACTCATGAACGCTCAAAGAAAAGATCAGCAAAACAAACTCGAACAGGGCAATGATGAAGGCAGCGGATGACAAAACGAGCGCTCCAATATTCAAAAAAGCGTGAAAGCTCAGGTTACAGCATTTTCGATCCTGCCCTTTGCTGAAACCCGAAAGCCAAGTGGCTTTTTCCCTGAGAAATAAGCCACATTCAATGCAGCTGAAACACCAATGTGTGGATCGAAAATGCTCTTAGCACGCGCATCCTAGCAACGCTTAGGAGCGGTTGGCCGGGAATTGACCCACGACCGCGCCGTCTGGGATCGTCGTCCCACCCAGCAGAATCTCGTGGCTGCCGATCCGCGCGCCCGCGCCAATGGTCGTAGGCGTCAGCTTCACGTGATCGATATCGTCGGGCAATGAGCTGTGCGAAAAGATGCGCGCAAAGGACCCGATCACCGCGCCCTTGCCGATCTTGATGCCGCCCCGATCGTTCAACAACGCCCTCTGCCGAATGATGACTCCGTCCTCGATCCGCAGGTTGTAGCCGTAGGACAGATCCACGCCGTGATAAATCTTCACGCCCGAACCCATGTGTGCGAACAGGTGCCGGCCCAGCATGCAACGAAACCGAATTCCCAGCCAGTGATTGAGCCCGATCGGCGAGCGGTCGAACATCTGCCAGAACCACAACAGCGGCTTGCGTTCGGCAAACCTCTTCGGGTCCACATCGCTGAAGTGCTCCGCCTCCAAAGTCACATTCTCAGGATCGAGCGACATGCTCAACACATTCCCCGGCAGCTCGCTCGTGAGTGTCAGGTTGAGTTTCCCCCCATGCGGGCGGCCCAGATAAAGCTGGTAGAGCTGGTCGCGCACAATCTCCGACCGCCGCTCCGGCGAGCAATGCCGGATGAACTCGTCATCCAGAAACTGAAGCCAGCGGCGATAGACTTCTTCCGCTTCAAGCGTGGGATGGGGAACACTGGCCGTCGCGTTTGCCATATGCATTGGACGATAAACCAAGCGGGCTAGATGCAGCCAGAATGCGGGACACCATCGCGGGAAGGGGCGTGAGCACTGGCATAGTCCGCCGCAGTCAGCGCGTTATCCAAGCCACCCCGAACTGCGAGTGATGAGCCGAGCGTTATCCTAGAAGGTCCGGCGCGCCTGCTTCCTTCTCGGCTCAGCCAGAAGAGTTGGGTGCCCACCCTTCAAGCGCTGTTTGCTTGAAGGGTGGGAGACCACGCCGCCCAGAGAGCCTATCCTTCATGTCCGAAGAAATCACCCCTGCCACAACGACAACAGAAACACCGAAACCCACCGCTCCCAACGCCACCATCGCTACGCTGGGCCAGCACGAAGGCCAATCCGTCACCCTCCTCGGATGGCTCTACAACTCGCGCGAAAGCGGCAAGCTGCTGTTTCCCATCTTTCGCGACGGCACCGGCACCGTGCAGGGCGTCGCCCACGTCAAAAGCGTCCCGCCCGCCGTCTTCGAGGCGCTCAAAGGTCTGACGCAGGAATCCAGCGTCATCGTCACCGGCAAAGTCCGCGCCGACAAACGCGCTCCCGGCGGCTTCGAGCTCGACGTCGAAGACGTGCAAGTCGTGCAGCGCGTGCCTGAGTCCGATCCCTACCCGATCACACTCAAAGAACATGGCGTCGAGTTCCTCATGGAGCATCGCCATCTCTGGGTGCGTTCTCCGCGCCAGTCCGCCATCCTTCGCATCCGCGCGGAGATCATGCGCGCCGCGCAGGAGTACTTCGACAGCAACGGGTTTACCAGGACCGATCCGCCCATCCTCACGCCCGCCGCGTGTGAAGGCACATCGACGCTGTTTCCCGTCGACTACTTCGGCGATCCTGCGTTTCTCACCCAGTCCGGCCAACTCTATATTGAAGCGACTGCGCTCGCGTTAGGCAAGGTCTACAGCTTTGGGCCTACATTCCGCGCCGAAAAATCGAAGACGCGCCGCCATCTCACCGAGTTCTGGATGATCGAGCCGGAGGTTGCTTACTGCGACCTCGATGGCCTGCTCGAACTGGCCGAAAACTTCCTCTCGCACATCGTGCAAAGCGTGCTTAAGAATCGAGCATCCGAACTCCAGGTCATCGGCCGCGATCCCGAGAAGCTCAAGAACATCCTGCCGCCGTTCCCGCGCCTCCGTTACGACGAAGCGGCCGCTATGTTGAACGACGCGCACAAGAAAGGAGAACTCGAGCAGCCCTTCGAATACGGCAACGACTTCGGCTCGCCTGACGAAACCTGGCTGAGCTCGCAATTCGACCGCCCCGTCATGGTGCATCGCTATCCCGCCGAAGTGAAAGCCTTCTACATGGAACCCGACCCCAAGGATGCGCGCTTTGCTCTCTGCGTCGACGTCCTCGCCCCCGAGGGCTACGGCGAAGTGATCGGCGGATCGCAGCGCGTCTCGAGCTACGAACTGCTCAAGAGCCGCATCGAAAAACTCCAGCTTCCTATGGAAGCCTTCCAGTGGTATCTCGATCTCCGCCGCTACGGCTCCGTGCCGCATGCGGGCTTCGGCATGGGCATCGAGCGCGTCGTCGCCTGGGTCTGCGCCCTCGATCACGTGCGCGAAACCATCCCCTTCGCCCGCACCCTGCACCGTATCTATCCTTAGGCGTGCGAATATCAGCGCGCGCATTGCCTCAATCTCCATCTCGCTCCAAACAGGAACGCCACGGCCAAAGCCGCTGCTGAGCATGGCAGTCGACTCGTTCTGGCTGAAGTCCGCGACGTGCGCCAGATGTAGTTCACGTCGTATTGAAGGAACCTTGAGGACTTGTCCTGGATTCCGGCAACTGCAGCCTGGTAGCTCGAGTTGGTGTTGCTGAAGGGCTCGTTGACTGCGCCGAAGTTGGGATTCAGGAGGTTGGAGGTACCGCTCCGCCTCATTTGGGTTACAACAACTTTTTTATCTGCACGCAGGAATCCTGCACGTGGCATCGATAATCAAAAGAACGATCTACTGATCGGAGTTTTCGTTCATGACGCTTTCCGCCACTGAGGTTGAACAGCTGAAACATGCTCCCGCCACAGAAGAAATCCTGCCCGTGGTCCGCGTGCGCTGGAGTCCGCGCTCGTTTTCAGACCGCGCAGTCAGCTCCGCCGATCTGCGGAAGGTCTTCGAAGCTGCCCGCTGGGCCCCCTCCTCCTTCAATGAGCAGCCGTGGCGTTTTATCCTGGGCCTCCGCAACACGGACGCTTATCAGAAGATTGGTTCCGCCCTCGCGCCCTTCAACCAGCAGTGGGCACTCAAGGCCCCAGTGTTAATTCTGGGCGCCGCCAAGACGCACTTCAGCCACGACAACAAGCCCAACGGCTTCCACATTTTCGATTTGGGCGCCGCATCCGCTTTTATTACTCTCCAGGCCGCGGAGCTGGGCATATCCACCCACCAGATGGCCGGATATGACAAGGACGTAGCCCGCGAGGCACTCCAGATTCCTGACGAGTTCGACCTTGGTTCCATCATGGCCCTCGGGTATCAGGGCGAGCCTTCATCGCTGACGAACGAGCAGATGCTCAAGCAGGAAATTTCGCCGCGGACACGGAAGCCCTTGAGCGAAATCATACTTTCCGCTTGGGGTGAACCCGCAAAACTCGACTAACCGCTGTGCTTAAGGCGGCACCTCCTTAAGCCGGCACGCCTAGGCCGGCGCTACGGCATTGGCGGAATTGCCCTGGACAGAAAGCACACACTCCAGCGGCTTTTTGCCAAAATCCAGGGTCCCCGGGGTCCCCCAACGCCAGGTCTTCGTCGCGTGGGGTGGGAGGAAGAGTCGCCTTGCACAACCTTCACGAAGACCACGTGTATTCCGGAAATGCTCTAAAGTGGAGGCAGGAGAAATTCTTTGCCAGGTCTGCCTCCCCCAAGGCCGCTGCGGCAGCAGAAACCTGCGCGCAGACGGCACAGGCGCCACGTGCCGGTGCGGCGACCCGCGCCGAAAGGTCGTCGCAATGCCATTCTGGCGGCGATCGCAGGAGTTGTCGTCCTCATCGCCTGGGCTGCCCTCGCACGCGAGTTCGCCCGAATCTCCAACTCCAACCTCGCGCGCTTCGACGCCATCATCGTTCTCGGCTCCCCGGCCGACTCCGATGGAAATCCCACCCCGCAGCAGCTGGCCAGGGTCACGGAAGGCGTGCGCGAGTACATGCGCGGAGTCGCGCCGCGCCTCATTCTCACCGGCGGCGCTTCACACAATCAGTTCGTTGAAGCCGCGACAATGGCCCGCGTCGCCGAGTCGGAGGGCATTCCGGATTCCGCCATCTTCATGGAACCCCATTCGAAAGACACCATCCAGAATGCTTGCTTCGCCACGCAAATCATGCAGGCTCACAATTGGCCGTCGGCTGAAGTTGTGTCGAGCGCTTATCAACTGCCGCGCGCTGCCATGATCTTTGGCCGCCTGCCCATCAAATGGAGAATGCATGCCGCACCGCCCGTTGCGCCGGAATCGGGGTTCTCCTCTGCACTCACCAGCGCCGGAGAAACACTGAAGACGGTCCGCTTTCTCATCTACGCGGATTGGGCCGAGCGTTGCCAGCCGTAGGAGCCACGCCTCCACCTCCGACCAGCTCCGGCTCCGATCTTCATTTCGTTGCAAACCGTACCCGTCGCCGACCGTCTACAAACAAGGCAACCAATTGCAACCAACTCCGAGCCTCCTCCGAATCGATTCCATGATCCCTTCTGCGCTCATGAGCGGCGCTTGCCGCGTTGTCCGCCCCAAGTGCGGTCTTGTAAGCTGGATAGTGATGCGTCTTCCAGTAAGTTTTTCAACCCTTGCTGCCGTTGCAGCGCTGGTTCTTTTTGCCTCGCCCCGCTTGCACGCCCAATCGCAGGGTGCTCAGTCTCAGGGACCCCAGACCCAGAGCGCCCCGCCTCAATCTCCGGTAAACGGCACCTATGTCGTGGTCGATCCGCTGGCCAACGTCCATTACGACGAACGCTACGATCTGTCCCTGGGCTTGGCCTATGACCACATGAAAGCTGGCCCGACCCTAATCCAGGGGTCCAATCTTGGTGGCCTCGATCTCTCCGGATCGTACTGGCTCAGCAAGCACTGGGGCCTCGAAGGCTCAGGACGCGGCTATCTCGGCACCAGTGGCGCCGCACCGAATGCTTACGCCATTAACGGGCCATTTGTGAGTCAGTATCTGTTCGTTGCTGGGCCGGAGTGGCTGGGACCGCACAACAAGCACGGCGCGCTCATTGCCCGCGCACTTGTCGGCGGAGCCTATGGCAACTTCGACACCGATCTGCGCGGCCAATCCCCGTCCGTCGTCGATTTCTACAACAACCAGCTCTCCATCGCTGCCGTCCTCGGCGGCCATTTTGACTTGAACCGTTCCGCGCACTGGGTCTTTCGCATCACACCCGATGCGGTCATTACTCGCTACGGTATCAACTACGGAAGCAAAATCACCCAGACCGATGTGAATTTCGCCATCTCCGTCGGGGCAGAGTATCGTTTTAAGAAGAAGCGCTAACGCTTTTGGCGTCCATACAGTTCCGGTCGAGCGTAATCGCTTCACTGCGTCCCGGTTTCTTTTGAGCCGAAACTAGAAGGTCTTTCTTCGATGCGCCAGCCTCGCTGAGGGTCTCGACCAGCCGCGTGCAACGCGCTGCATTGCTGATCGGAGGATGATCTGCGATGGCTCTCCCTGCCGGAAGCGACAGGCCCCTGAGAATCGGCTCTTTCAGAAAGGGAGACGAGGCGATGCCGATGGAGGACGACCCTAAGCAAGCGGTGGCGAAATGGTATGCGCTCGGCTGCCGCGAGGCGAACTCAGGCAATGCCGCATCGGCGATGGAGCACTTCGAGCAGGCCGCCAGGTTAGATCCAAATAACCCCGCCATCCTTTTGGATCTGGGCAACGCGTGCGCGGACACAGGAAAGAACCTGCGAGCAGCCGAATCGTACAGGAAGGTTCTTCAGATTGACCCAAATTGCGGATCCGCGTGGAATAACCTCGGAAATCTTTTCTTTCACCTGGGTGACATGGGAAGCGCCATTGCGTGCTATTCAAGCGCAGTGCGTTTGATGCCAACAGAAGCGATTGCTCTCTACAGTCTGGGAAGAGCACTTTGCGCGACAGGGAAAGCGGGAGAAGCTCTGGAGCATTTGTCGAGAGCCTGCGATCGTGACCCAGGCCGCGCCGATACCTGGACTGCGTTAGGTAAGGCGCACCAGCATCTGGGCCACTGGGACCAGGCTCTGAACTGCTTCGATCATGCACTCGCGCTGGCTCCGGATTCTGCGGAGCCGCACGTCGATCGCGCAGTTGTGCTGCTCAACCAAGGCAACTTTCGCGAGGGTTGGCGCGAGTATGAGCATCGCTGGGGGACTGAGTCCTTTCGCGTTTACAGCCAACGTTCGTTTGGGAAGCCGGAATGGAAAGGCGAACCGATAGAAGGCAAGCGCATCCTGCTCCACTCGGAGCAGGGATTCGGGGATGCCATTCAGTTTGCGCGCTTCATTCCCGCAGTGTCGGCTCACGGCGCGGAGGTTTTTCTCGAGATCCGCGCACCGATGAAGGATTTGTTTGGCGAATTGGTCGCGCCGGGGCACCTCATCGTTGCAGGGCAACCGCTTCCGAACTTCGACTTCCACTGCTCGTTCCTGAGCCTGGCCGGAGTGTTGGGGGTGGAACTGGCGTCAATCCCCGGCCACCCGTACCTCCGTGTCCCACCGGCAATGGTTCAGTCGGCGGCTGCCGCACTGCAACTGACCGAACGGGAGCGCGCCCTGCTGCGTGTCGCCCTGGTGTGGAAGGGCAATCCATCTCATCGCTGGAACGCGATGCGCAGTGTGACGCCTATACAGCTTGCGCCCCTCGCCAGAGTTGCGGGAATCCAATGGTATTCACTTCAGAACGGCGCGGCATCGAAAGAGATGAAAGATTGGCCGAAATCGTTTCCCATTATGACCCTGCCAGGCGAGTACCTGGACGGGTTTCAGCGCATGGCGGCAGTCATCCAGGCGGTTGACCTCGTGATCTCAGTGGACACTGCACAGGCGCATCTGGCCGGCGCTCTCGGCAAGCCGGTGTGGCTACTCTTGCCGCTCTTCTACGAATGGCGCTGGCATTCCCATTTGGACAATTCTCCGTGGTACCCTTCGGCGCGCTTGTTTCGCCAGCGGAGGCCGGGTGAGTGGGTTGAGGCGATCGAGGAGTTGGCGGAGGCGCTGGCTTTGCTGGCCGGCGCAGGGACCGCGCATAGAACTACCAGGACCATCTCGTGAGGCCCTGATCGCCGAGGCGCGGTCGGCGCATCCAAACCACAGTGTGGAGTTGGGGAGCGGCAGGTTTTGGAGCGGAACCAGAGTCGATGTATCCCGGCAGCACGGAGTTCAAGTTGACGCGACCCTCAGGACCGGGGCCCCGTTTGTAGGTCTTCGTTGCTGGGGTGGAGAGGACGGCGACCTGCGACAGAGATCGCCAAGGGACGCAGTTACTCTGGTTCTGCTCTAACACCGGTTACCTGAAGCGGGCGCGCCCATCCTCGTTTGCGATTCTTTGTTTTTCACCGGAATCAGCACCGTCTAAATTGGATTGGCTGCGCGTCTTACTCTCTGCGTGGTATCCTCCCCGTTCGGCTCCGTGAAATGAACGGAGCGTTCGACAGGATCGTGTCACATGGGCCCGTCACGTTTCTTGGCGGTTGACTAGAACCGCAGAAAGCAGGATTCCTAAAGACATGAGGGACACACTTGGCGTTTTGCTTGCAGGAGGTGCCGGGGAGAGGCTCTTTCCACTGACGCGGGACCGCGCCAAACCGGCCGTGCCCTTCGGCGGGCACTATCGCATCATCGACATCACGCTCTCGAACTGCATCAACTCCGGCCTGCGACGGGTCTACGTCCTCACCCAATACAAGGCGCTCTCGCTCAATCGCCACATCCGCGAAGGATGGACCGGCATCGTCGGCCAGGAACTCGGCGAGTTCTACGAGCTGTTGCCGCCGACGCAGCGCACGGGGGGCAACTGGTACATGGGCACCGCGGACGCGGTTTATCAGAACATCTATTCGATCGGCAGCGAGCAGCCGTCGCACATCATCATTCTTTCCGGCGATCACATCTACAAAATGAACTACAGCCGGATGCTCGAATACCACAAGGAACTGCACGCCGATGTCACCCTCGCCACCCTGCCGGTCTCGCCCGACGAGGTCAAGCAATTCGGAGTCGTCGAGGTGGCGCCGAGCGGCGAGGTCACGGGCTTCCAGGAGAAGCCGGCCACCACCACCGTGCGTTCGCCCTTCAATCCCAATGCCGTCGATGCCTCCATGGGCATCTATATCTTCGATACCGAGTGCCTCCTGAAAGCTTTGATCGCGGACGCCGAGAACCCCGCGTCCAAACACGACTTCGGCCACAACATCCTGCCCGATCTGCTGGGCAAGAAAAAGATGATGGCCTACAGCTTCGTCGATGAGAACAAGCAGCAGGCCCTCTACTGGCGCGACGTAGGCACCCTCGACGCCTATTACGACGCCAACATGGACCTATGTTCGGTCTCGCCAGTCTTCAACTTGTACGACAAGAGCTGGCCGATGCGGACCCGCGTACGGCAATATCCGCCCGCCAAGTTCGTCTTCGGCGAGCCGGGCCGTACCGGTATGGCGGTTAATTCGGTCATCACCGCCGGCGTCATCATCTCCGGCGCATCGGTTTCAAATTCAGTGCTCTCGCAGGATGTGCGCGTAAATTCTTACTCCGATGTCGACGCCAGCATCATCTTTTCGCACGTCAACATCGGCCGCCACTGCCGTATTCGCCGCGCCATCATCGACCGCGATGTCCACATCCCCGAAGGCACCGTCATCGGCTACGATCCGATAGAAGACAAACGCCGCTATTTCGTGACGCCCTCGGGACTCACCATCGTCACGCGCGACGCATCGCTGTTTGAAAACCCCGTCGATCCGGAGTTCCTCGAGCGCTACTAGCGCGGCTTTGGAACACATTGCTGGTTCGCGTGCTAATGCTGAAGCAGCGCTTCGACCGCGTCGCACGCGGCCGCGAGACCGTTTTCAGCCTGAATCTCTGCTCCAACTCGAGCGGCCCGACTAGAGAATTGTTTCTCAGAAAGAAGCCGCTCCAGAGCTGCCGTTGCGGATCTGACCGAATACGCACTGCGCGGCAGATGAAGGCCCGCCCCCAGCCGCTCCATTCGGACAGCGTTGTCCGGTTGGTCCCATCCGAAAGGAACAATCAACTGCGGCCGTCCCGCGTAGAGTGCCTGGCCGGTCGTCCCGGACCCGCCCTGATGGACATTCACTGCCGCTGTGCGAAAAACCTGGGAGTAAGGAGCGTAAGGCGCTGCGCAGATCCCGGGTGACGGAATGCCGGGCACGACCGTCGTACCCACCAGCAGGGCGCGCCTTCCCAGCTTTCTCGCCGACTCCGCACTCACCTCATAGAAATTTCCCGGTGCATGAACAGCAGTCGATCCCTGCGTGAAGACGATGGGCGGGTCGGGAATCGCCAGAAACTCAGCCAGCTTTCGATCTACTTCTGCGCTCGATCCGTGCTGGTCGAAGAAAACGAACCCGGGTTGCCGCGTTTGCGTTGGCCAGTCGGGTTGTAATTGCGCAAGCAGCGGCGAAAACAACGCCAGCACCAGATCAGGCGAGAATTTATCCCGGAACAAGGGATCGCAATCGGGCCGAAGTCCCTCTTCGCGCCGCAATTGCCGCACAGGATCCCACCAATGCCTGGTTCCGAGTCTTCCGAGATTGAAGACTGTTCGATAAGAGCGCCAGCCTGCCTTGCGCACGTGAATCAGCCACGGAACATTGACCATCACGGATGGATCATGCGCTGAGAAGAACGACGCCGGAGAAAGGATCGCGGAGACCCACCGAAGCCCGAGCTTCTCTGACACCAGCGGAGCCGCATAGTTCAGCTCTCCGGCAACCATCAGGTCCGCGCCCGCGGCCGCCTCAAGCAGATCCTGATATGTCTCTCGAAGATGCGGAAGGACGATCTTCCGGAATAAGATTTCCGGCCCTCGCTTCAAATCCTCGCACTGGCGGATCATCTCCCCATCCGTCGGATCCATATCCGGGCGGATGGGAAGGAACCCGATCCCGAGACCTTCCACCTTCGTGCGGTAGTACTCGATCGATGCAATCGTGGCTGTGTGTCCGCGGCGCTGGAGCTCCAGCGCCAACGCGAGGCAGGGATGCAAATCGCCGAGCGATCCGACAGTTGCGAACAGAATTCGTTTCGATTGAATCGTGCGTGTCAATCTGGCATGCGGCGCAGCGCGCCTGCTGCGATTATCCGGCACCTCAGCGGCTGGCCCGCCTCACTTCTTCTTGTAATCCTGAAACAACTCCGGAAATTGCGCTTTGAGCGCTTCCACCTTCGGCCGGTCGCAGACCAGGATGTACGGATTGTCGGGATTCTGATCCGCATAATGCTGGTGATAGGATTCCGCGTCATAGAACCCCTTCAACGGCACCACCTGCGTCACAATCGGGCGGGGAAACACGTGCGCCGCATCGAGCTGCGCAATATAAGCCTGGCTGATCTTCCGCTGTTCATCGTTTGCGTAGAAAATCGCCGACCGATACGACGTGCCCACATCCGGCCCCTGCCGGTTCAGCTGCGTCGGATCGTGCGCGACGGAGAAGTAGATGCGCAGCAACTGCCCGTATGTGATCTTCGACGGATCGTAGTCCACGCGCACCGATTCGGCATGACCCGTCGTCTCCGTGGTCACCTGGTCGTAGGTCGCCGTCTCTTTCGAACCGCCCGCATAGCCCACCGTCGTGTCGATCACACCCTTCACGCGTTCGAAGACCGACTGCGTGCCCCAGAAGCACCCACCCGCAAACACTGCCGTCTCTTTGCCGGAAGCATGCGCCAACGCAATGTCTGCTGTCGCGGGCGGAATCGGAGCTCGCCCCGCTGCCTTCACCCCGCGCGTCGCCACAAACGCCGCCGCAAGAACAAAAACGCCAATCACCCCAAGAGCAACGTATCGCGACATTCGCATCTCCTCCATCACCCCTGCGCCCTCTGCAGCCGCAATCCCAGCTTATAAGATGGATTCCGCACGCAAAGGTTACGAAGTGCACCATTGCAGTTTCATTTCCAACTGTGCGGATTGGCCATGCACTTGCTTGGAACTAAGCAACAAAATCATGCGTATAGCCCGTCATGGCATGCGCGGGTACATTAAGCTGGAGCATGATGGGGCTGGTGGCCCCGCCCAAACCTCGCCGGCGCGGTTTCCAGTCTGGCGAGATGGGCTCCCCACGAAGCAGCGGGCCGCCCAAGGCGAATCCCGCAATCGCACTCGAAGGGGCGCAGCGGGCTCGCGCAGCGCGCGAGGAGGTAAGACCGCTGGAGATCGACTGGTCCCAGGTTGTCCGCCGCTGCATGGACGGGGATTCCGGCGCATGGGCCGAACTGGTCCGCACGCACCACCGCCGTGTCTATGGCCTCTGCTACCGCTTTACCAATAACGCCGCCGATGCCGAAGATCTTACCCAGGACGTCTTCCTGAAGATTTATTCCAACCTAGCCAGCTTCGACATGGGGCGCGGCAGTCTCCAGGTGTGGATCACCACCATGACCCGCAATCTTCTGGTCGATAACTTCCGCCGCACCCGGAATCTGCGCGCCACCGGTTCGCTCGATGAAGGCTGGGATGCAACCGACGAACTGCGGCCAATCGACCGGCTCACCTCTGAGGGTCCCTCGCCCCACGAATCCGCTGCGCAAAAAGAACTGGCCAAGATGGTGCAGAATGCGCTGGCACGTGTCAGCGTGGAGCTCCGGGAAGCGGTCATTCTAAGAGATTTGCAGGATCTGGACTACAAGGAAATTGCCCAGGTATTGGGCATTCCCGAAGGTACCGTAAAGTCCCGCATCAGCAGGGGACGCGCGGAACTGGCACGCCTGCTGGAACGTACTAAACGAGAGGTGATGTAATCATGGCTGGCAGCACACACATTCCGAATTCTCCTGCTTGCGGGCAGTGGGAAACGCTTCTAGCCGACGCGCTGGATGGGCTGCTGCGACCCGAGGATGAGACCACCTTCTCCGGGCACATGGCAATCTGCCCCGCCTGCACGGCCTTGTTTGAAGAAGCCCGGCGCGGACGTGAGTGGCTGGAGTTTCTTTCGTCCGAGCCCGAAGTCCCCGCCGGCCTTTTAGATAAGATCCTGGCCGCAACCGGCCCCGGACAGGTAGCTGGTTACGGGCTGGTCACCGGGGGCGACGTTCTGCCCGTGCCGCAACCCTGGCAACGCCCCGGCTTCATGGCTCGCGTTCGCCGCTTCGCGGAGCCCCGGCTGATGATGACCGCCGCCATGGCCTTCTTCTCCATCGCTTTGACCCTCAACTTGACCGGCGTCCATCTCTCCGATCTGCGCCTTTCCAATCTGCGTCCCACCGCTATCCGCTCCTTCATGGAACGCCGTTTGACCATGGCTTCGACGCCCATCATTCGCTACTACGATCACCTCCGCCTGGTGTATGAAGTGCAGTCGCGCATGCGCGAGCTGCGCCGCTCCACCCAGGGCGAAGGCACACAGGATCAGCAGCAAAGTAACCCGCAACCCGCTTCACCGGGAGAATCCAAACAGAATCCCCCGCACAAAGATGGAGGTTCCCGCGTCGATCCTCCGCAACAATCCGGAGTACCGGCGATCAGCGACTCCGACTATCTGGAGACCTCACTCACTTTGAAAAATGAACCTGCGCAGTCAGAACCTAGCCTGGCCGCGCTTGCAGAATTTGAACTCGGCATCCACTCCAACGGCAGCTCTGCTTTTGCTCTAGGCGGCTCCGCAAGATCGGCACGGGAAAGGAGCACAGTATGGACTGCGTAAATCACAAGGATGTCGCGGCAACCGCGTTTTGCCAGAATTGCGGCAAAGCACTTTGCGCCAGCTGCGTTCGCAACGCACCCGGAGGGCAGGTTCTCTGCGAACCGTGCTCACAATCGTGGCAAAGCTATCAGCAGCCGTTTGTTCCGCCTCCCGCAGGCGCGCCCAACCCGATAGCAGCCGCAGTCCTGGGCATCATCCCCGGCGTGGGCGCCATGTACAACGGCCAGTTCTTCAAGGGCCTGATCCACGTCGTCATCTTTGCGGTGCTGATCAGCATTACCGACCACTACGGCATCTTCGGCATCTTCATCGGCGCATGGGTTCTGTACCAGTCTTTTGAGGCCTATCACACCGCGGTCGCGCGCCGCGACGGCCAGCCGCTACCCGACCCCCTCGGCCTGAATGAAGTGGGCAACTGGCTCAGCCTCGGCAACCGCCCGCACTATCCGATGCAGCCGCCCGTGGGAACAGTCCCTCCCGGCGTACCTCCAGCCGGCACAACGTCCGGCGCATATCAAGCGCCCTATAGTGCGCCCTACACGCCGCCAACAGCCGGGGCCTACCAGGCGCCCCCCTATACACCGGTCGCTGGATTCACTGACCCAGGCATACCGCCTGTGCCGCCGATTCCACCTGTACCGCCAGTGCCGCCCATTGGCTGGCGCCGCAAGGAACCCATCGGCGCATTGATCCTTATCGGATTCGGATTGATTCTTCTGCTCAACCAAATGGGCTATCTCGCCGAACGCTTTGTCCACTTCTTGTGGCCGCTGATCTTTATCGGGCTCGGCGCGTGGCTCATCGTTCGCCGCGTCAGTGACACCAAAGGAGGCCCTCAATGAACCGCTATATCCTGATTCGCCGCCTCACCGGGCCATCCATTCTGCTTCTGCTGGGAGTCGTTGCGCTGCTTCACCAGGCCGACCTGGTCAGCTGGAATATCTTCTTGCCGCTCTTCCTGATCCTCATCGGCGTGCTGAAGCTTGCGCAAAGAGCTGCGCTGGCCGCCGCTGGCGATGAGCCAATGTACCCCGGCAGCCCATACCCATACGGCGCGGGAATTCCGCCTGCCCAAGGGACGCAGCCGCCCGCACAGACAGGATCCTCAATCGTTCCGTCTTCGAGTGACTTCGGGACAGGTTCGGGAGGACAGTCATGAGCAGCCAGCCTCCTTACACACCACCCGGCGGTGTTCCGCCTTACGACCCGCGCACCCAATGGCGCGTCTATCGCGAACAGCAGCGAGCCGCATGGCGCGCCCAGCGCGAAGCATGGAAAGCGCAGCGCCACGCGTGGAAAGCCGGCTATGGGAGTGCCTATGGCCCTCATATTCCATCGGTCGTCGGCCCCATCATTCTCATCGGCATCGGCATTGTCGGTCTCCTGATTTACAGCGGCCATATCTCCCCGTCCAATTTCTGGACCTGGTACGGCCACTGGTGGCCTCTGCTTCTCATCGCTGCCGGCCTCGCCCTTCTTGGCGAGTGGGCGCTGGACATGCGCCGCACCACTCCGGTTCGCCGTGGCGGCGGATTCGTCGGCATCCTCATCCTCCTCGCACTGCTTGGCCTCGCCGCTTCCGGATGGAACGGCTTCTGGGGACCGATGCGCGCTCAGTGGGGCGACCACGATGACAACAACAACTTTTTCAACTTCTTCGGCCTGCCGGAGCGCGACCAGGAACAGCAGGTTCTCAACACGCAGGTCCCGGCAACCGCTGTCATTCAGATTGAGAATCCCCGCGGCGACGTCAGCGTCACTGCAGGCGACAACTCCACTGTCCAGGTGCAGGCCCACGAAGTCGCCTTCGCCAACTCCGACTCCGACGCCAAGAAAATCTTCGATGCCGAACAGGCACACATCACCGTCAGCGGCAACACCGTTCTCGTGAAATCCGAGAGCAATAACAGCGGCCGTCTGAATCTTTCCGTCACCGTTCCCAAAGGCGCGCAAGTAAGCGTCAACTCCGGCCACGGCGACGTGACGGCAGCGGCCCTTGGCGCTGGCGCTACGATCACTTCAAGACACGGCGATGTGCATCTGAGCACCATTCAAGGCTCCGTCCAGGTGCACTTCTCCAACGATCGTGGCGATTTCTCCGCCCACGAAATTGTTGGCGACATCACGGCCGATGGCAACTGCAACGATCTGACCTTCTCCGAAATTAAGGGCAAAGTCACCCTCAACGGCGAAATCTTCGGCGACGTGCACCTTGAAAACATCGGCGGTCCCATTCATCTGCATACCTCGGTCACTGAGTTGCAACTCGCCTCTTTGCCCGGCGACCTGACTCTGAACTCCGACGACCTGCGCGTCACCGAAGCCAAGGGCGAAGTGCGCGTGACGACACATGCCAAGGATGTCGACCTGAGCCAGATCTACGGCGACACTTTCGTCGACGACAGCCGCGGCCAGATCTCGGTTGAGCCAGCGGGCAACTTCAGCATCCAGGCCAAGAGCGGCAAGGGCGACGTCGAGGTGACGCTTCCACCCGATGCCTCAGCCAACATCGACGGCCGCACCCATAATGGCGACATCGTTTCCGATTACCCGCTGGTCATCAACGGCGACGAAAGCAAAACTGTCAGCGGCCGCATCGGTTCCGGGCAGGCCAAGATCAGTCTCATCGCCGATGTCGGTGATCTCCGCATCAAGAAGGGTTCGGGATTTCCGCCCGCTCCGCCGAATCCTCCCGGTGCTCCAACGGCAAATGCGCCTCATCTGAAAGCACCGAAGGCGCCACCGGAACAACCCGTCACGCAATAACATTTGCATCAGCCGCAATCACACAGCAAAGGCGCGGAGACTCCAGCTCCGCGCCTTTGCTTTTCTCAACTCTTCCATCCGCGTAAATCAGCACGAGCATGTGTGCCCCCTCCTTGAATCGTTTTCCAATTCAAGGGTGGGAGAGCACCGAACCCAACCCCGCCTATTCTCTAAGAGTGCCTACTCCGTCCTGAGCGCCTGCATCGGATTCAGCCGCGAAGCCCGCCACGCCGGCACTATGCATGCCAGCGCGGCCACCAACAATTGCGTTGCCGCCACCCCGGCAAACACTCCAGGATCGAGCGGCTGCGTCGCGTACAGCATTGATCGAATCTCGCGCACCACCCCGGCGCTCGCGGCCAGTCCCACAACGAGGCCAACGAGCGCGGGCCGCAAACCATCCGCGAGCATCAGCCGCAAAACGCTATCGCGCTGGGCACCCAACGCAATGCGAATCCCGATTTCGTTGGTCCGTTGCGTGACCAGGTACGCCAGGACGCCATAGAGTCCCACAGCAGCGAGAACCAGCGCGATGATGGCGAATGCCAAAACCAAAAGCGAATCGAACGCGGCATCCACCGTGCTTTTGCCGATCGCCTGCCGCAAGGTCGTCACATCAGACACTGGCAAATCCGGATCGAGCTGGCCCACCACCTTCTGCACAGGAAGGGCGAGCGACTCAATGTCGCGATCTGAACGCACGACGATTGTGGTGCCGCTGTAGTTGTTCCCGTAGATCGGCAAATACATCGTCGCCATCATCGGTTCATTTATATTCCACAGCGTGTCGTCAACGACGCCGACGACTTCGAAAACACCATCGCCGTTCGTACATCTGATGTGCTTGCCGATTGGGTCTTCCTCGCGGAACAGCTCTTGGGCGGCGGATTTGCTGATGACGACGACATTTGCTCGTTCCAGCCGTTCGGCCGAAGTGAAGATGCGACCGTGCAGAAGCGGAAGCTGAATCGCCGCAAAGTATCCCGGTTCCGCGCCGCGCGTAAGAATGTCAGGCACTTCATTCGCACGCAGCGGCGGATGCTCCAC
>Ga0182024_10003728_pt1 | contig 35919 bp, 36 predicted proteins | sample P32metaG_FD_120480 | JGI IMG/M metagenome (GOLD analysis project Ga0182024, IMG submission 120480) | Permafrost microbial communities from Stordalen Mire, Sweden - P3-2 metaG (Illumina Assembly) | ecosystem: Environmental > Terrestrial > Soil > Wetlands > Permafrost | place: Sweden: Stordalen...
GAATCAGACGCTTGCCACCCTCCTCGTCATCCCGGCGAAGGCCGGGACCCATGTCTGCCGTGGATACCGGCCTTCGCCGGTAAGACAGGGTATGGGTGCGTTACGTTAAATTTCATCCACTAGGGCATGCACACATCTTGAGGTTCCTGGCATGGGCGCCCTGCGTCCTTCGAGACGCGCCCCTCCGGGGCGCTCCTCAGGATGACGAATATTTGTGTGTGGCATTAAACCCTTATCGTCATCCTGAGGAGGTCGCGAAGCGGCCGTCTCGAAGGACGCAAGGTGTGGCCGGAGCGTGAAGTTCTTCCGATCCGTTTCTCCCGTCTTGTCATGCCGGCGAAAGCCGGTATCCATGGCGGAAGTGGGTCCCGGCCCGCGCCGGGACGACAATCAGGGAGATTTGGGATCGACAGAACGTCCCAGTCGGGCCGCCGGACGGCGGCAATGAAGGCCGCGGAGGCCGGAAGCCGGCGAGGCTCGCGCTACGGCACGGATTGGCTTGCCTCGCTCGCGGTCTACCGGCAGCCCCGGCTGATCGCGATCCTGTTGATGGGGTTTTCGAGCGGGTTGCCGCTGGCGCTGACCTTCGGGACGCTGTCGTATTGGCTGGCCGAGGTCGGGGTGTCGTTGACCGCGATCGGCCTCTTTGGCCTTGTGCGCACGTCCTACAGCCTGAAATTCCTGTGGTCGCCGCTGATCGACCGGCTGCCGGTCCCGCTGTTGACGGCACGGCTTGGGCGGCGGCGCAGCTGGGCGTTGACGATCCAGCTGCTGCTGATGGCCGCGATCCTCGCCCTCGGCATGACCGACCCGCGCGTCAATCCCGCCCTGACCGCGCTCGCCGCGGTCATTGTGGCCTTCCTGTCGGCGAGCCAGGACATCGTCATCGACGCCTACCGGATCGAGCTGTTGCGCCCCGAAGAACAGGGCGCCGGCGCCGCCGCCACGCAATGGGGCTACCGCTTCGGCATGCTCGCCGCGGGCGCCGGCGCGCTCTATGCGGCGAGCTTCGGCGGCTGGCGTTTCGCCTACGCCGTGATGGCCGGGCTGATGGGGGTCGGCATGATTACCGTGTGGCTGACGCCCGAGCCCGGCGGCGGGCCCCCGCCGGAGGCGCTGCCCGGCCCCGGCGCCGGAGAGCGCGCCAGGGCGTGGCTGAGCCGGGCGGTCGTCGCGCCGTTTCTCGACCTCTTCAGGCGCCACGGGGCCAGTCAGCTGATCGCGATCGGCGGGTTCATCGTCCTTTATAAGTTCGGCGACGCGCTGGCCGGCTCGATGTCGAACCCGCTCTATGTCGCGCTCGGTTTTACCAAGGTCGAGGTCGCCACGATCGCCAAGGTCTATGGGGTGATCGCAACCCTTGTCGGGGTGGCGCTCGGCGGGGTTTTCGTGGCGCGGATCGGGATCTTCCGGGCGCTTCTGATCTGCGGCGCGCTGCAGGCGCTGTCGAACCTACTGTATGCCGCGCAGGTCTGGGCCGGCCACGATACCGCCATGCTGGCGCTGACGATCGCCGCCGAGAACGTGACCGGCGGGATGGCCTCGGCCGCGTTCGTCGCCTACCTCTCGCTCCTGTGCAGCCGCGAGTTTACCGCGACCCAGTACGCGCTTCTATCGTCGCTCGCGACGGTCGGGCTCAATGTGCTCGCCGCTTCCGGCGGGGTGCTCGCCGAATGGCTCGGCTGGATCCCGTTTTTCGTGCTGAGCACGCTGTTCTGCCTGCCGAGCCTCGCCCTCCTCCTGTGGATCATGCGCCGGCCGGTGGAGAAGGCGCTGACAACGGCTCAACCGTAGGAGAACAGCCGGCCGCGGTGGCGCTTCAGCCAGGCGCGCGGCATTGCCGGGTCCGGCGTGAGGCTGCGCACCAGCCGCCAAAAGCGCGGCCCGTGGTTCATCTCGGCGAGGTGCGCCACCTCGTGCGCGACGACATAATCCATGACCGCCTCGGGCATCAAGACGAGGCGCCAGCTGAACGAGAGAGCGCCCGTCGCCGAACAGCTGCCCCAGCGGCTCTTCGTATCGCGCACCCCGACCCGGGCGAGCGGCCGGCCGATCCGCGCGGCGCAGAGCCGGGCCCGGCGGGTCAATTCCTCGCGTGCCAGCCCAACCAGATGGTCCCTCACCCGGCGCGCGAGATGGGAGGGATCGCCGCGGACGCGGATCTCGCCCCCGAGGATCGCGACCGGCGGCGCGGCCGGGTCCTTTGTCCGGCAGATGCGATGCGGCACCCCGAAGACCGGCACGATCGCGCCCTCGGCAAACGGCACCGGCATAGGCAGGGCCACCAGGCGAGCGGCGATCCAGCCGCGCTGCGCGTCGAGAAACTTGAGGCCGTGCTCGACGGGCACGCCCTTCGGCAATACCAGCTCGACCTGTCGCGACGCGGTGTCGATGCGCAGCAACAGGCGCCGCGCCCGCGGGTTGATCCGAATCGATACCGGCGCCCCGAGATCGAGAGCGATCGCTCGCCGCTCAATCTCCGCGACGGAAGCGGCAGATAGCGTGCCGGTGCGAGGCAGCATCACGAAAGATTCTCCAGGGGTGTCGCGGCTCGTCACAAAAGCTTCCCGCTTCGCTTGCTATTTGGCAAGGTGCGCGGCCGATAGCGGGAAACGGCCGCGCAACGGCCGCCATGACGTCGCGACCTGGGGGAGATGCCGATGAAGCCGACGATCCTGGCCGCCGTATTGGCTTGTGCCATGGCCGCGATGCTGGCCCCGGCCGCAGCCGAGCCCATTGAATTGCAGTGGTGGCACGCGATGACCGCGATCAACGGCGAGCGGGTCAACAAGATCGCCGCCGATTTCAATGCCTCGCAGACCGAATACAAGGTGGTCCCGGTGTTCAAGGGCTCCTATGCCGAGACGATGACCGCGGCGATCGCGGCCTATCGCGCCGGCAGCCCGCCCGACATCGTGCAGGTGTTCGAGGTCGGCACGGCGACGATGATGGCGGCCAAGGGCGCGGTGAAGCCGGTCTATCAGCTGATGGCCGATGCCGGCGAGAAGTTCGATCGCGACGCCTACCTGCCGGCGGTCACCGGCTATTACAGCACCGCCGACGGCAAGATGCTGTCCTTTCCGTTCAACAGCTCGACCCCGGTCGTCTATTGGAACAAGGACGCATTCAAGAAGGCCGGGCTTGATCCCGAGAAACCCCAAGACCTGGCCCGAGACTTTCGATGTCGCGAAAAAGCTGCGCGCCGGCGGGGCGCCCTGCGGCTTCACGGCGGCCTGGGTCAGCTGGACCCAGATCGAGAATTTCAGCGCCTGGCACAACATCGCGCTGGCGACCAAGGCGAACGGGCTCGAAGGCCCCGATGCGGTCCTCGAATTCAACAATCCGACCGTCGTTCGCCACGTCGCCAACCTGGCGGAGGCGCAGAAGGATAAGAGTTTCGATTACGGCGGGCGCACCACCGAGCCCGAGGGCAAGTTCATCTCGGGCGATTGCGGCATGATCCAGAACTCGATCGGCTTCTACGGCGCGGTCAAGAGCGGCGCCAAGTTCCCCTTCGGGGTGACCGAATTGCCCTATTATCCCGATGTCGCGGGCGCGCCGCAAAACTCGATTATCGGCGGCGCGAGCCTCTGGGTCATGGGCGGCAAGAAGCCCGAGGAATACACGGGCATCGCCAAATTCTTCACCTACCTGTCGGGCACCGACGTGCAGGAAGCCTGGCACGAGGCGACCGGCTATCTGCCGATCACCAAGGCCGCCTATGAGGCCACCAAGGCATCGGGCTTCTACGACAAGAACCCGGGCACCGAGGTCGCGATCATCCAGATGACCGCGAAGCCGCCGACCGAGAATTCGCGGGGCCTCAGACTCGGCAATCTGGTGCAGATCCGCGACGTCATCGCCGAGGACCTCGAAAGCGCCTTCGCCGGCAAGAGCACCGCGAAAGCCGCGCTCGACGACGCCGTCGCCCGCGGCAACGCGCTGCTGCGGCAGTTCCAGAAGAATACGCAGTAGCGACTGGCGACCGCGCCGTGCGGCCTGGCCCCTCACCCCAACCCTCTCCCCGCATGCGGGGAGAGGGAGTCAACGGCGACGCCATCTTGTTGACCCTCTCCCCGCAAGCGGGGAGAGGGAGGGACCCATCCCCGGCGCATCCAGGATGCGCCGGGCCGACAGGCGCAAGCTTTACTTGCGCCGAGAGGGGCGATGGGAGGGTGAGGGGCCGGTGCGCGCACGACGCGCGGGCGCAGCGCTAGGATGGAACGCCGGGTCGTCTTCTCCGGCTGGGTGTGTCCGGCGGTGTTGCTCACCCCGCAGCTCCTGGTGACGATCGTGTTCTTCTTCTGGCCGGCGGGCCAAGCGGTCCTGCAATCCTTGCGCGGCGGCGATGCGTTCGGCCTGGCTACCCGCTTTGTCGGGACGGACAATTTCTCCCGGCTCTTCGCCGATCCGGACTACCTCGCCTCCTTCGGAATTACCGCGTTTTTCAGTTTCGCCGTGGCGCTCCTGGCGCTGGCGCCGGGGCTTCTCCTCGCGGTGATGGCCGACCGGGTGGTGAAGGGCGCCGCCTTTTATAAGACCGTCCTCCTGATGCCCTACGCGATCGCCCCGGCGATCGCCGGCGTGTTGTGGATGTTTCTCTTCAACCCGACGATCGGCGTCCTCGCCGCAGGATTGCGCGCCGGCGGGATCGAGTGGAATTACCTGCTCGACGGCTATCAGGCGATGGGGCTCGTCATCCTCGCCGCCGCGTGGAAGCAGATCAGCTATAATTTCCTGTTCTTTCTCGCCGGGCTCCAGGCGATCCCATTATCGTTGATCGAAGCTTCCGCGATCGACGGCGCCAGCCCGCGCCGGCGGTTCTGGACGATCATCTTTCCGCTGTTGGCGCCGACCAGCTTTTTCCTCATCGTCGTCAACATCGTCTACGCGTTTTTCGACACCTTCGGGGTCATCCACAACGTGACCCAGGGGGGCCCGGCAAAGGCGACCGAGATCCTCGTCTACAAGGTCTGGTACGACGGCATCGTCGGGCTCGATCTCGGCGGCTCGGCGGCGCAGTCGGTCGTCTTGATGGCGATCGTCATCGGGTTGACCGCGGTCCAGTTCCGTTTCATCGAGCGCCGGGTGCATTACGCATGAGAGAGGCCTCATGGTAACCGCGCGGCGCAGCGCCTGGGTCCCGCATGCCGTGCTGATCGCCGGCCTCATGCTGGTGCTGTTTCCGATCTACGTCGCCTTTGTCGCGTCGAGCCACGAATTGTCCGACATCCTCGAGGCGCCGATGAGCCTGGTGCCGGGATCGCACCTCGTCGCCAATTTCGCCGAGGCGCTCACCGCCGGCACGGCCAAGACCAGCGGCGTGCCGGTGACGGCGATGCTGCTGAACAGCCTCGTCATGGCGCTCGTCATCGCCGCCGGCAAGATCCTGATCTCGCTCCCTTCGGCCTATGCCGTCGTGTTCTTCCGCTTCCCGCTGCGCCGGGTATGCTTCTGGGCGATCTTCGTCACCCTGATGCTGCCGGTCGAGGTGCGCATCATCCCGACCTACAAGATCGTCGCCGACCTCTCGCTCATCGATACTTATGGCGGGCTGACCCTGCCGCTCGTCGCCTCGGCGACCGCGACCCTCCTCTTCCGGCAGTTCTTTCTGACGATCCCGGACGAACTGGTCGAGGCCGCCAAGATCGACGGCGCAGGGCCCTGGCGGTTTCTGATCGACACGGTCATCCCGTTGTCGCGCACCAATATCGCCGCGCTCTTCGTGATCCTCTTCATCTATGGCTGGAACCAGTATTTGTGGCCGCTGCTCGTCACCAACAGCCCGAGGATGACGACGATCGTCATCGGCATCCGCCAGATGATCGGCAATGGCGACACCCAGACCGAATGGCACATCGTGATGGCGACCGCGCTATTGGCGATCATGCCGCCGGTCCTGGTCGTGTTGTTGATGCAGCGCTGGTTCGTGCGCGGCCTGGTCGAGGCGGAGAAATAGCGTGGTCGCGATCGCCTATCGCCAGGCGAGGATCGAGGATGCCCCCGATATCCACGCGCTGTTGCTGCGCCTCGCGCCCGAGATCCCCATCCTCGTCGATACGCTCGAACGCGAGGAGGCGCTCTACGCCCTAATTCGCAACTGCGGACGGGTTGGCGAATCCTGGGTCGCGCTCGACGAAGAGGAGCGCATCATCGGGTTCGTTCTGGTCGATCCGGAGGTGATCGAGCGACATTACGCCGAGCACGAAATTTTCGATCTGCGCTATGCCGGCGTCGCTCCCGAACATCGCGGCCGCGGAATCTTCCACGCGCTGATCGCGAGGGTGCAGGCGCGCCTGGTGCCGATAACCATCATCGTGCCGCCGCACAATCGGTTCGACACAGCCGCCCGCCTCGAAAAATTCGGCTTCCGCCCGACCGACTCGCACGGCGGCGAGCGCGCCTTTCGCTGGGAGCCGGGGTAAATGATCGACCGGCGACTTGCGCCCCGATGGCGCGCGATCTAGATATGACCATAAATGGTCATATAGGAGAGGACCATGAGTGCCGCGATATCGATCGCCCAGGCCAAAGCCGGATTTGCCGCTCTGGTCGCGCGCGCCGAGGCCGGCGAGCAGATCGTTGTGACGCGCAACGGCCGGCCGGTGGCCTGCCTCGGACCGCTGCCGGCGAAGCGGCCGGTCAAATATGGCGATCTGCGTGGCCTTTGGATTGCCGACGATTTGTCGCTGCCAGAAGATATCCTCGGCGATTTCGAGAAGTCTGCTGAGAATACGGCGAGGCAACTTGAAGAACTCAAGAGGCAGAGGTGACATCCGGTCTTCTGGTCGACACGCACATTTTGCTGTGGGCGCGGACCGATCCGGAAATACTGAGATCAGGCGAGCTACAGGCGATCGAGTCGGCGCAAGTTCGCTATGTCAGCGCTGTAACGTTGTGGGAGTTCGGGATCTTGATCGGCCTCGGTCGGATTGAGGCAAATGAGCGCCTGTTGGAGGTCCCCGAGGGTTACGAGCTGCTGCCGATATCGCCGCATCATTGCAAAACCTTCGCGAAGCTGCCTCGGCACCACCGCGACCCGTTCGACCGGATGCTGATCGCGCAGGCGCACAGCGAGCATTTGTCGCTGCTAACGCGCGACCGGGCCATGACGGCCTACAGCGAACAGGCCACGATCCTGAGCTTTCCCGAGGCATAAATGGCCACGGTGACCCTGGACGGGGTGCGCAAATCCTACGGCACGCGCGAGGTCGTGCATGGCGTCAGCTGCGCGGTTGGCGATGGCGAGCTGGTCGTCGTGGTCGGCCCGTCGGGCTGCGGCAAGTCGACCCTCCTACGCATGGTCGCCGGGCTCGAAACCGTCAGCGCCGGGACTGTCGCGATCGACGGGCGGATCGTCAACGGGGTCGAGCCCAAGGACCGCGACATCGCGATGGTGTTCCAGAACTACGCGCTCTACCCGCATATGAGCGTCTACGACAACATGGCCTACGGCCTCAAGATGCGGCGCATGGACCGGACCCTGATCAAGGAGCGGGTCGATCGCGCCGCCGGGATCCTCCAGCTCGCCGAGCTCTTGGAGCGGAAGCCGCGCCAGCTCTCGGGCGGACAGCGCCAGCGCGTCGCGATGGGCCGCGCGATCGTGCGCGACCCCAAGGTGTTCCTGTTCGACGAGCCCCTGTCCAACCTCGACGCGAAGCTCCGGGTGCAGATGCGGGTCGACATCAAGCGATTGCAGCAGGAGCTCGCCACGACCTCGCTCTATGTCACCCACGACCAGGTCGAGGCGATGACCCTGGCTGACCGGCTCGTCGTGATGAATGCTGGCACGGTCGACCAGATCGGCCCGCCGCTCGACCTCTATGAGCGCCCGGCGACGGTGTTTGTCGCCGGGTTCATCGGGTCGCCCGCGATGAACCTGGTCGCCGGGCGTCTCGACCCGGGCGGCGTGGCGATCGGCGCTCTCGTCCTTGCCCTCGATGGCCAAGGGGGGTTGATCGCCGGCGAGCCGGGCCGGCCGGTCACCATCGGGTTGCGCCCGGAGAATCTCCACTTCGCCGGCGACGGGCCGATCCGCATCAGGACCGAGCTCTTGGAGCGGCTCGGCGCCGACACGATCGTCCATGGCCGGCTCGACGACGGGACGGCGCTCACCGCACGCGCCCCGGGAGCGCTGGCGCTCCGCCTCGGCGAGACCGTCCGGCTGGGGATTGCGCCCGAGCACATCCACCTGTTCGATGCGGATAGCGGCCGGCGGCTGTAAACTCGCGTCAAGTAGGTCGCAGGTGTCGATCAGATAGATCGGCCGGTGCCGGCCCCTCACCCCGACCCTCTCCCCGCCAGCGGGGAGAGGGAGGGACCCGCGCTAACCCGGGGCTCACTCCGCGCGGTCGATCAGGTGGATGAACGAGCCCATGACCGAGCCCTGCCGCAACCCGCTCGCGCCGAGATCGCATCCCTCGGAATCGGCGAGCGCGAAGAGCGGCGCGGCGCCGCCGGCGGCGAGGGTCGTCGCGTAATGGAACTCATGCCCGAGAAAGCGTGCCCCCGCGGGTCCGAGCGGGCCGGCGCCGACGAGAGTCGCGGCGCGATAGCCGAGATGCAGCCGCCGTTCGGCGAAACTGGTCCTGAGCGGGAGTAGGCCCGCCATCCGGTGGGCGCGGCCATCGCCGTCGACGAGGCTCTCGCCCAGCGCCATATAGCCGCCGCACTCGCCATAGATCGCCGTGCCGGCAGAGGCTCCCCGCCGCAGCGCCGCCCGAAAATGCCCGGAAGCGGCGAGCCTGCCGGCATAGAGCTCGGGGTACCCGCCCGGCAGGTAGACCGCGTCTGATGCCGGGTCGGGCATCTCGTCGGCGAGCGGCGAGAAAAACGCCAGCTCGGCGCCCGCTCGGCGCCAACCCTCCAGCACCGCCGGGTAGGCGAAGAGGAAGGCATCGTCGCGCGCGATGGCGATCCGCGTTCCGAGCGGCGGCAGCGGAGCGACCGGCACGGTGTCAGCAAAGGCAGAGGGGCCGGCCAGAGCGACCAGCCGATCGATGGCGATACCGGCTGCAACCGCCAGCGCCGCACGCGCGATGACGGTTTCGGCGGCGGCCTGCTCGCCCGCCGGAACGAGGCCGAGATGGCGTTCGGAGAGGATCAATTCCGGGCATCGCGGCACCGCGCCGAGGCAGGCGATATCGGGCAGATGGCGCGCCATCGCCGCATCGAGAAGGGCGCGGTGGCGCTGCCCCGCAACCCGGTTAAAGATCACGCCGGCGAGCGGCAGCTCGGGGTCGTGCCGGGCAAACCCGCCGACCAGCGCCGCCGCCGAGGCGCCCTGACGGGAGGCGTCGACGACGAGCACGACGGGCCATCCGGTGAGCCGGGCGAGCGCCGCGGTCGAGCCGGTCTCGCCCTCGGGGCCGGCGCCGTCGAAGAGGCCCATCACCCCCTCGCACAAGACGATGTCGACGCCGGCTTCGAGCCCGCCGACGAGCCCGGCCAACGTTCCCGGGCGCATCGCCCAGGGATCGAGATTGACAGAGACGCCGCCCGATGCCGCGGCATGAAAGGTCGGGTCGATGTAGTCGGGCCCGGCCTTTGCCGCGGCGACGCGGATCCCACGCTCGCGCATGAGCCGCAACAGCCCCGCCGTCACCAGGGTCTTGCCGCTGCCCGAGGCCGGCGCGGCAAGGATGAGGCCGCGTCCACCCAGGGGATTGTCAGAGGGCATCAATCCGGTCATCCATTCAACTTAGCTTGATGCCAACTTAGCTTGATGCGCGAGCATTTGCGTGACCCCTGAGCCGGCCGCCACCGTTTTGCTCGCGCCGGGGCAGCACCGCGGCGTCCTGCTGCCGTGGTGGGCGAAGATCATCCTCAAGATGGTTCTGGCCCGGCTGCCGGTGCCGCACGCCTGGTGGCGGAAGATCGGGGTGTTCCGCCATGGCTGTCTGGCCGAGGATGTCGAGCGGCGCGGCGCGGATGTTGAGGGGCATGTCGCGCGATACCGCACGCTGTGCGCGGCGCCGCTGCGCCGGGTCGTCGAGATCGGGCCGGGCGACAGCATCGCCAGCGCCCTTTGGCTCCGGGCCCAGGGCGCCGAAGAGACCTGGCTCATCGATGTCGGCCGATTTGCGGTCGACGACCCGGCGCATTATCGGGCCGCGATCGAGTGTATCGCCGGCCACGGCCTCGAGCCGCCGGTGCTGGCGGCGCCGGGCGGCATCGGCTCGGTATTGTCGGCAAGCGGCGCGGTTTACCGGACCGACGGCCTCGCGGGGTTCGCCGCGCTGGCCGATTGTTCGGTGGATTTCGTGTTCTCGCAGGCCGTGCTCGAGCACCTCCCGCTGGCCCAATTCGCGCGCTTTCTCGGCGAGAGCTTTCGCGTGCTGCGACCGGGCCGCGTTTCGTCGCATGTGATCGACCTCGAGGACCACCTCGGGGGCGCCCTCAACCATCTGCGGTTCTCCCGCCGCTTCTGGGAATGGAGCCAGATTTCGCGCAGCGGGTTCTATACCAATCGTCTGCGCGCTTCAGAGATTTGCCGGAGCGCGGTTGAGGCCGGTTTTATCGTGTCGGTTGCGCGGCTCGTGCGCTGGTCCTCGTTGCCGACACCGCGTTCGGCGCTCGATCGTGAATTCCAGGCATTCTCGGACGAGGAACTGGCGATCGCCGGGCTGTGGCTCGTCCTCCTAAAGCCGCACCCGACCACGGAAGCGTCCGCCGCGCCGTGACAATCGGCGCCGAACAGAGGATCCTTCGGGCGAACTCCCAGGGAGTGCAGCAATGTCGGCGACGATCGACCCGGTCATCGTCTCGGTGATCCAGCACCGCCTTCTCGCGATCGTCGAGGAGATGGGGGAGGCGATGCTGCGCACCTCCTATTCGCAGATCCTCAATTCGAGCCGCGATTTCTCGACCGCGATCGTGGATCTCGACGGGCGCCTCATCGCCCAGGCGGAGCATGTCCCGATCCATGTCGGCGCGCTCCCCTATGCGGCGCGCGCGATGACCGGGTTTTTCGCCGGCGACATCCACCGGGGCGACGTCTTCCTCCTCAACGACCCCTATCACGGCGGCAACCACCTGCCCGACCTTACCGCCTTTGTACCGATCTTCGAGGGTGACGAGCCGCGCTTCTGGTCGATCAACCGGGCCCACCAAAGCGATATCGGCGGGGCGACGCACGGCGCCTACAACGCCGCGGCGACCGATATCTGGCAGGAAGGCATCCGCATCACGCCGTTGAAACTCTATGATCGGGGCGAGTTACGCCGCGACGTCCTCCAAATGATCGCGACCAATGTGCGCCATCCCCGCGATTTTGAGGGCGACCTCGCGGCGATGATCGGCTCGGCGCATGCCGGCGAGCGGCGCTTTCTGGCGCTCGCGCACGAATTCGGCTGGGAGACGACGCATGCGGCAATCGAAGCGGTGCTCGACGGCGCCGAGCGCCAGACCCGCGCGGTCATTGCCCTATGGCCCGACGGGGTTTATCAGGGCGAGGCGCTGCTCGACGATGACGGGCGCGGCAACGACGACATCCACATCCGCGCCACGGTCACCAAATCGGGCAGCGATCTCAAGATCGACCTCTCGGATTCGCACGACGAGGTGCAGAGCTTCATCAATTCGTCCTATCCCAACACCTATTCGGCGGTCGTCGTCGCGCTGTCCTTTCTGATCGACCCGGAGACGCCGAAGAACGACGGCACCTTCCGCCCGATCGAGCTCGTCGCCCGGCCCGGCAGCGTGGTGTGGGCCAATCCCGGCGCGCCGCTGACATTGTGCACCAGCCATTGCGGCCAGGAGATCATCGAGGCGGTCGTGAAGGCGCTGGCGCCGGCCTGCCCGGAGCGGGCGACGGCCGGCTGGGGGCGCCGCTTCCGCATCGCGATCCAGGGCCGGGACCCGCGCACAAAAAATGTGCCAGGGGCGGATGTACCCGGGGGGCGCCCGTTCCTCTGGCATTTCTTTCAGGGGCGGCCGGGCGGCGGCGCCTCAATCGCCGGCGACGGCTGGCCCGGAGCCGGCGAATGGCACAGCGCCGGCGGCATCAAGTTCGGCAGCCTCGAAGTCACCGAGGTGCGCTTTCCGCTGTTTTTTAAGACGCACGAGTTCCGCCCCGATTCGGGCGGCGCCGGAGAGTTTCGCGGGGGTCCCGGCGGCATCGTCGAGATGGTCGTCGAGACCACGGAGCCGGCGATCGGCAACACCGCCGGCGAGGGCGTGCGGCACGGCGCCTGCGGCATCCTCGGCGGCGCGGACGGCGAGACGCACCGCTATACACTCTATTCGGGGAACAACGAGCCGCGCCCGATCAAAACGAAGGAAGTCGGCCTCGTGATCCGGCCCGGCGACCGCCTCGTCCTCGAATCCGGTGGCGGCGGCGGCTGGGGCGACCCGAGGAAGCGCACCGCCGAGGATCGAGCGAAAGACGTCGAGAGCGGGTTTGTGACGAGCCCCCACCCCAACCATCCCCCGCTTGCGGGGGAGGAAGTCCGCCACGTCAGAGGCGGCAGCACCATCCAGCCGGGATCCCCTCCCCCGCAAGCGGGGGAGGGTTAGGGTGGGGGCATTGCGTCCTCGCCGGATCGACAACTGATGCGCCCGGCGATGCCTCAGATGGACGAGACCGACAAAATCTCTTGGGAATGGGGAAATAAGGTTCTCTACCGCATGTGTCGGGAGGAACCGGGTCACACGGATCGCAACAAAGTCGCCGCAAAACTCTGGTTGATCGGACGCGCATACGCCGCGCAAATCGAACGGCGCGCGGGCGCGACGGGAGAAAGCGAGGCTCTCTATGCCAAAGTCGCCACGAAAATCGTCAAGTCCGATATCGACAAGTGGTTAGAGGATGTTGCCGATATAGACCGCCCAGATATTTCAAATCTACAAGAAATCCTTTCTGCGAATTATAAATTCACGTCTCTACTGAAATGCGTCACGAAACTTGGTCTGAGATCATTGGCGTCAAAATACTTGCATTTTCACAGGCCATTATATTTCTTTATTTTTGATTATCGTTCCTCTACGAAAATCCGCGAAAAGATCGGCCGCCGCCACATTCCTTTGCCCGCTTATAGCGCAGATCAAGAGTATGCGGCCTTTGTCCTCCGCTGCATGACCTATCGGGACGAGAAGCCTGCTGCGGAGCACGACTTGACGCCTCGGCAGTTAGATCAGGAGTTGTTGGGTTACTGAGCGTATTTGGCAAGTATATAATCGCCCTTGCGGCGGAGGGGAAAGCTGGAAGCCCCCGCGTCCGGCAGGGCAATCGCATTTGGCTCTCTTCTCCCTCCCCCTTGATGGGGGAGGGCCGGGGTGGGGGTGCCCCGGCCGCTCCGCGACCGCGGGAACCGGGAGAGCCGCAGCATCACCCCCACCCAAGCCCTCCCCCATCAAGGGGGAGGGGTTCCAAATACGATACCCCGCCGCGTCCGGGGGGGTGAGCGAGCCGGAGACTGAACCATGTACCGCATCGGGATCGATGTCGGCGGGACCTTTACCGATCTCGTCGCGATCGACGCAGCGGGCGCGACGATGCTGGCCAAGGTGCCGTCGACCCCGGGCGACCCCTCAGAGGGCGTCCTCGAGGGGCTGGCGCTCTTGGCCGGGCGGCTCGGGCTTGAGCGCGCGGCGCTACTCGGGGCGACCGAGCGCATCGTCCACGGTACGACCGTGGCGACCAACGCGCTCTTGGAGAAGAAGGGCGCCAGAACCGGGCTCCTCACCACAAAAGGCCATCGCGACGTCATCGAGATGCGCGAGGGATTGAAGGACGATCGCTACAATCTGCGCATGGCGCCGCCCGAGCAGCTGGTGCCGCGCCATCTGCGCCTCGGGGTAGAGGAGCGGATGCGCGCCGATGGCCGCGTCGAGACCCCGCTCGATCCAGCCTCGCTCGACGATGCGATCAGGGTGTTGCGAGAGGAGCGGGTCGAGGCCGTCGCGGTCTGTTACCTCCACGCCTGGCGCGATCCCTCCCACGAGAGGGCGACGCGCGAGGCGCTCTACCGCGCGCTCCCCGCGGCCTATGTCGCGCTATCCTCCGAGGTCCTGCCGCAGATCAAGGAGTTCGAGCGGGTCTCGACGACGATCATCAACGCCTATGTCGGGCCGGGTCTGTCGCGCTACCTGACGCGGCTGGAGGAGCGGCTCGGCGCGGCCGGCTACCGCGGCCCAACCCTGATCATCCAGTCGCACGGTGGGGTCGCGCCGATCGCCGAGGCGGGGCGGCTCGCTGTCGGCGGGGTATTGTCGGGGCCGGCCGGCGGGGTCGCCGGCAGCGTCTACGCGGCGCGGCTCATTGGCGAGCGCAATCTGATCCCGTTCGACATGGGCGGCACCAGCACCGATATCAGCCTGGTTGTCGACGGTGCGGCGACGCTGGTCATGAACCGCCGGATCGGCGCCCATCAGATCGCCCTCAACTCCCTCGACATCGCCAGCATCGGCGCCGGCGGCGGCTCGATCGCCCGGGTCGATGCAGGCGGCATCCTCCATGTCGGGCCGGACAGCGCCGGCGCGGTGCCAGGGCCGGCCTGTTATGGCCAGGGCGGCACCGCGGCGACCGTCACCGACGCCAACCTCGTGCTCGGCTACCTCGACCCGGGGAATTTCCTCGGCGGCGAGCGCAAGCTCGAACCGGCCGCGGCCGAACGCGCGGTCGACCAAATCGCCGCCGCGCTCGGCATCGCGCGCGTCAGTGCGGCGCGCGGCATCCACCGCATCATCAATACGACGATGGCCGAGGGGGTGCGGCTCGTCTCGGTGCGGCGCGGCGTCGACCCGCGCGGGTTCGCCCTCTTCGCCTTTGGCGGCGCGGCCGGGCTGCACGCCACCGAGATCGCCCGCCAGCTCGGCCTCCAGCGGGTCATCGTGCCCCGCATCGCCGCGGTGTTGTCGGCCTGGGGCATGCTGGCGACCGATCTGCGCTTCGAGATCGGCCGCACCCATATCGGTGACGCGCGCGCGCTCGACGGCGCCGCGGTCAAGCGCCTCTTCGAGGAGATGGAAGCCGAGGGGCTGCGCCGCCTGCACGCGTCCTTCGCCGGGCCCGCGCGGACCGCCCGCGCGGTCGATATGCGCTATGGCGAGCAGGTCTTCGAGATCACCGTGCCGCTCGATGATGTCGACTGGTCGGTTGCCGACCCGCTACCGCAGATCGTCCAATTGTTTCACCGCCGCCATGAGGCGCTCTACACCTATGCGATGCCCGACCAGGAGAGCGTCCTGGTCAACGCGCGGGTCGCGATCTGCGGCATCCTCGAGGAACTGCCGCAGGAGCCCGATCTGCCGGCGGCGGCGCCCGCCCCGCCCGGCGGCGAGCGGCGGATCTACCTCGAGGATTGGGTTATGGCGCCGGTCTACCGCTTTGACGCGCTGGCCCCGGCGCAGCATATCGCCGGTCCGGGACTCATCGAATCGGCGACGACGACCGTGCTGCTGCGGCCGGGCGACGAGGCGCGGGTGACCGCGCAAGGCTGGCTCGACATCGCCGTGCCGACGGCCGCATAAACTCGTTTTCCCGGCGAAAGCCGGGACCCACCGAGCCGCCGCCGGAGCGGTTGAACAGTGGGTCCCGGCTTTCGCCGGGAATGCGGTATGGACTGTTTAAGCCGCCGTCGCGACCGGGTGGAAGTTGCGCGGCAGCCCGGCCTTGGCGATGGCGCCGTAGAGCGTCACATCGGGGAGCGCGCGGGCGAGGACCTCGCGCACGGCCCCGAGCTTTGCGATGTCGATCCCGGTCTTGATGCCCATCGCCTCGAACATGAAGACGGTGTCTTCGAGGACGATGTTGCCGGTCGCGCCGGGCGCATAGGGGCAGCCGCCGAGCCCGCCCAACGAGGCGTCGAACGCCGTGCAGCCGGCGGCGAAGGCGGCCAGCACATTGGCAAGGCCGAGGCCGCGCGTGTCGTGGAAATGCGCCGCGACCGGCAACGGCGCGACATCGGCGATGACCCGGCGGAAGACCCGCCCGATCGCCGCCGGCTGGCCGTAGCCGACGGTGTCGGCGAGGATGATCCCGTCGGCCCCGGCCTCGGCGACCTCGGCCGCGATGCGGCGCACCCGGTCCTCGTCGACATCGCCCTCGATCGTGCAGCCGAAGGCGGTGGCGAGGCCGCAATTGATCCGCGGCCGCCCCGATGCGCCATTGGCACCGCCATTGGGCCCGCCCTGCTCGCGACAGAGCGCGACGACGCGGCGGAAATCCTCGATCGACTCGTCGGTGCCGCGGCGGACATTGGAGCGGTTGTGGCCCTCGCTGACCGACAGCACGAAATTCATCTCATGCACCCCGAGGGCGAGGCCGCGCTCGGCGCCGCGCGAATTGGGAATGAGGGCGGAGACAATAAGCCCCGGCAGGGTCAGCGCATGGCGCACCACCGCCTCGGCGTCGGCGAGTTGCGGCAAGAGCTTTGGCGGCACGAAGGAAGTGACCTCGATCTCGCGCAGCCCGGCGGCATATTCGGCATCGAGCCAGGCGAGCTTGGTTTCGGTCGGCATGATATCGGCGATGCTCTGCAGGCCGTCGCGCATCCCGACTTCGCGTATCTGAACCCTCTCGCCCATGCTTTCCTCCAGCGACGACGCATTCGCAAAAGCTAAGTGCTGCCGCAAAAGCTAAGCGCTGCACCGCCCCGCGGCAACCGCCAAACCGGCTTCCGACCCCGGCGGACCGGCCATACGCGCGATTTATCCTTTGCCTCGGTCCCCTCGGATCGGCGAAGCTGCCCGGCAACCACCCGGAACCGGGGGAATATCGGCTTACCCCTCCGTGCGATTTCTCGGAGTGAGCCGACCGTCCGATGAACGCCGCGTCGCGCACGCGGACCAAGGGGGGCCCGAGATGACCGCCGACACGTTGACCGCCGCCGTGTTGCCAAAACCGCCCTCGATGCGTCGGCTGATCGTCGCCGCGACGATCGGCAATGTGTTCGAGTGGTTCGACTTCGTCGTCTACGGCTTTTTCGCGCTCACGCTAGCCGAGGTGTTCTTTCCGACCGGCAACCCGACCGTGTCGCTGCTCGTCACCTTCGGCGCCTTCGGCCTCGCCTATGTCGTGCGGCCGTTGGGCGCGATCGTCGTCGGCGGCTACACCGACCGTGCCGGCCGCAAAGCCGGCCTGTTGCTGTCGATGGCGCTGATGATGATCGGCACGACCTTGATGGCGGTGACGCCGGGCTATGCGACGATCGGCGTTGCGGCGCCGATCATCATCACGCTCGCGCGGCTGTTTCAGGGATTTTCGGTCGGCGGCGAGTTCGGCAGCGCGGTCACGTTCCTCGCCGAGCATGGCGGCGGGCGCCGCGGGTTCAGCGCCAGCTGGCAATTTTCCACCGCCGGCATCATCACGGTTCTCGCCTCCTTGTTCGGCATCACCCTGACGACGCTATTGACCCACCAGGAACTGGTCGACTGGGGATGGCGGATCCCCTATTTCTTCGGCATGCTGATCGGGCCGGCCGGTCTCTATGTCCGCTCGAAAGTCGTCGATACGCCGGAATTCATCGAAGCCGAGACGCCCCCCACCATTCCGATCGGCGACCTGTTGCGCCGGCATCCGGTTCCGGTGCTGCTCGGGCTCGGCATATCGATCATCTCGAACAGCTCGTTTTACCTCCTGCTCTACATTCCGACCTTTGGGGTCAAGCAGTTGCATCTGCCGCAATATACCGGCTTTGTCGCGACCCTGATCGGCGGCGTCATCCTGGCAATCGGCTCCCCGCTCGCCGGCCACTGGTCCGACAAGATGGCGCGACCGAGGCTCATGGTGATTACGTGCGGGCTGTTCGTGCTGACCTCCTATCCGGCCTTCTACCTGATGGTCGCCTGGCCATCGCTGGCGGCCTGCATCATCGCCGTCGCCTGGCTGCAACTGTGCAAGGCCGGCTACAGTGGCGTTCTGCCGTCGCTGTTGTCCGAGCTGTTCCCGGTGGAAACCCGGGCGATCGGCGTGTCCTTAAGCTTCAGTACCGCCGTGACGATCTTCGGCGGGTTTGCGCCGTTCATAGCGACCTGGCTGATCGCCGAGACCGGCAATCCGCTTTCGCCGAGCTATTACCTGATCGTCACCGCGCTCTTGAGCCTCGTCGCGTTGATCGCGATCCAGCGCCGCGGACGCCGCGTGAGCGAACCCTCGCGCTCCCCGGGAAATGTCCGTTTAGGGACCGCGAACCGCTGAGGCGCGCCAATGGTGGGTCAGCACCCACCGCACCCTCCCACGCCTGCGGCGCGGGTCCCTCCCCAGGCGCATCTTCGATGCGCCGTCCGGCAGGCGCGCGCATGCGCGCGCCGAGAGGACCCCTGAAGGGCGGAGAGGGCTTCTGCCGCGTTTCGCTCTTTATCTATTCCCGGTAATAGAACAGCAACGCCTTCACGGCGAATGCGGCTGCCATCACCACGAAGGCCGCGCCAAGAACGAGGGTTACGTTTTCGCGGCAATCCCGATGGGATCAGCCACCCGGCGCGAGATTGCTTCGCCGCGCTCGCAATGACAGTTTGAGGCGGGCGCGTGATCTTCGGGAGAAGCTGATGTCCGGACCGCTCGCGGGGATCCGCGTGATCGAGGTGGCGATCGCGGTCTTGGGGCCGCTGGCGACCCAGCTCCTCGGCGATATGGGCGCCGAGGTGATCAAGGTCGAAACCCCGGAAGGGGATCCGATGCGCCAGATCGGCCCCTCTCGCCACCCCGGCATGGCCGCCTATTTCCTCAACGTCAACCGCAACAAGAAAAGTCTCGTCCTCGATCTGAAGCGACCGGCGGCGAGGCAAGCGATGCTGCGCCTCGCCGCCACATCAGACGTTTTCGTGCACAACATGCGGCCGGGCGCGGCGGCCCGGCTCGGCATCGATTATCCTGCGATCTCGGCCGCCAACCCGCGCATCGTCTATGCCTGGGCGAGCGGCTACCGCGCCGACACCGCCTACCGCGACCGAGCCGCCTTCGACGATGTGATCCAGGGCGAAAGCGGCCTCGCCGCGCTCAACAAGGGCGCTGACGGCGCGCCGCGCTATGTGCCGATGGTGGTGTCGGACAAGGTCTCCGGCCACGTCCTCGCCGGTGCGGTCGGTATGGCGCTCTTTGCGCGCGAACGCAGCGGCCGGGGGCAGGAGGTCCATGTGCCGATGATGGAGACGATGGCCGCGTTCAACCTCGTCGACCATTTGTGGCACGGGGTCTTCGGCGAGCCGGAAAAGGGGCTCGGCTATCCGCGCATGCTGACGCCCTATCGCCGGCCCTATGCCACGCAAGACGGCCATGTCTGCCTGTTGGCGACCACCGACCGGCAGTGGCGCAACCTCTTCGCCGCGATCGACTGCGCCGAATTGGCCGACGACAACAGGTTTTCGACGATTCCGCGGCGCACCGCCAATATCGACGAGCTTTACACCCTCCTCGCCGATCGCATGGCCCGCCGCACGACGGCGGAGTGGCGCGCGCGGCTCGACGAATTCGACGTGCCGAATGGGGTCGTCAACGATCTGCCCGGCCTCCTCGCCGACCCCTATCTGCGCGACACCGGGTTCTTCCGGCCGGTCGAGCACCCCTCCGAGGGTCCGCTCGTGACGACGGCGATCCCGGTGAGTTTCTCCGGGTCGCCCGGCAGCCTGCGCCTGCCGCCGCCGCGCCTCGGCGAGCACAACGCCGAGATCCTCGGCGAACTCGGCTACGGCGCTGATGAGTTCGCCGAGATCGCGGGCACGACCACCCGCTGATCCAGCGCGTTGATCGGCCGGTGCCGGGCCCTCACCCCGGCCCTCTCCCCGCTGGCGGGGAGAGGGAGAGCGGTGCGACGCTTGAACATGCCTTCGCCGGCTTGTCGCGTCGATCTAGCTGCGTTCCCTCTCCCCGCCGGCGGGGAGAGGGACAGGGTGAGGGGCGGGCACGGTACGAGCGGACATCAGCGTTGCTCAACCCATCCTACGGTCTATGATCCGGGTCAGGACATAACCGAGAGGATCGGCCCGCGATGAGCATCAAAAACAAGGCCTACATCGTCGGGATCTACGAGCATCCGACGCGCCTGGCGACCGACAAGACGGTAATGATGCTGCACGCCGAGGTCGCCGCCGGCGCGCTCGCCGATGCGGGCCTCACCAAGAACGACATCGACGGCTATTTCTGCGCCGCCGGCGACACGCCCGGCCTGGGGCAGCTGTCGGCGGCCGATTATCTGGGCCTCAAAACCCGGCACATCGATTCGACCGATGTCGGCGGCTCGTCCTACCTCCTGCAGGTCGGCCATGCCGCGGAAGCGATCGCGCTCGGCAAATGCTCGATTGCGCTGATTACCCTGGCCGGCCGACCGCGCGCCGAGGGCATGGCGACGGGCACGCAGCCGCGCGCACCGGCGGTGCCGATGCCCGAAAGCGGCTTCGAATCGCCCTTCGCGCCGGCCACCGCCAACATGTATGCGATGGCGGCGATGCGGCACATGTACCAATACGGCACCACCAGCGAGCAGATGGCCTGGGTCAAGGTCGCCGCCTCGCACCACGCCCAGCATAATCCGCATGCCATGTTGCGCGACGTCGTCACCGTCGAGGAGGTCGTCAACTCGCCGATGATCGCCGACCCGCTGCACCGCTTGGATTGCTGCGTGATCAGCGACGGCGGCGGCGCGATCATCCTGGCGACGCCGGAGATCGCGAAAAGCCTGAAGCGGCCGCTCGTCAAGGTGATCGGCGCGGGCGAAGCACCCAAGCACCAGATGGGCGGCAAGGTCGATCTGACCTATTCCGGCGCGGTGTGGTCGGGACCCCTCGCCTTCGCCGAGGCCGGGGTGAAGCCCGCCGACATCAAATACGCCTCGATCTACGACAGCTTCACGATCACCGTTCTGATGCAGCTCGAGGATCTCGGCTTTTGCGAAAAGGGCCAGGGAGGCCGCTTCGTCAGCGACGGAAATTTGATTTCGGGGGTGGGCAAATTGCCCTTCAACACCGACGGCGGGGGCTTGTGCAACAACCATCCCTCGAACCGCGGCGGGCTTACCAAGGTGCTCGAAGCGGTGCGCCAGCTGCGCGGCGAGGCGCACCCGGCGGTGCAGGTCAAGAATTGCGACATCGCACTGGCGCACGGCACCGGCGGGTCATTGGGGACCCGGCACGCCGCCGCGACCGTGATCATGGAGAGGGGGTAAGGGTTATGGCCGAACGCAAGATCTCCGCGCCGGCGGTCAACCTCGAGACCCAGCATTTCTGGGATGCCGCGGCCGAAGGCAAGCTCTTGATCAAGAAATGCACCGCCTGTGGCGAGCCGCATTTCTACCCGCGCGGCCATTGCCCGTTCTGTTTCAGCGACAAGACCGAATGGGTCGAAGCGTCGGGGAAGGGGATCGTCTATACCTATAGCGTGATGCGGCGGGCGCCAGTTCCCTATGCGATCGCCTACGTGACGCTCGCCGAAGGCCCGACGATGATGACCAACATCGTCGATTGCGACCTCGACGCGATCAAGATCGGCCAGGCCGTCCGCCTCGTCTTCAAGCCGAGCGAAGGCGGCCCCCCGGTGCCGATGTTCACCCCGGTGTGAGGCCACGGTTATCGTCACCCCCGCGAAAGCGGGGGTCCAGTGCAAGCGACTGAACTTTGGGCCCCCCGGATTCCCGCTCTCGCGTCGCTTTCGCGGGAATGACGGGCCGGGGCATGTGTTGAATGACGTTGGGCCGTTGACATGCAGATCGGGTTCATCGGGGTCGGCAATATCGGCGCACCCATCGCCGGGCAGCTGTTGGCGGCGGGCCACGCTCTCGTCGTCCATGATCTGCGGCGCGCCGCGGCGACGGCGCTAATCGATGCCGGCGCCCAGTGGGCGGCCTCGCCCGCTGAGCTCGCCGCCGAATGCGATGCCGTCGCCACCTGCCTACCCGGGCCGGCGCAGATGGAGGAAGTCTGTCTCGGGCCTGACGGCATCGTCGCGCACCTGAGGCCGGGGGCGCTCTACATCGACCACACTACGAACGCGCCGGCGCTGGTGCGGCGGGTCCATGCGATGCTCGCCGCCCGCGAGGTCGCGATGCTCGACGCGCCGGTCAGCGGCGGCATGGAAGGCGCGGGCACGCGCGACCTCCTCGTCATGGCGGGCGGCGACAAGGCCGCATTCGAGCGCGCCCGCCCGCTCCTGGATGCGGTCGCCAAGCGCGTCATCTACACCGGCGGCATCGGCACCGGGTCGATCGCCAAGATCATGCACAACTCGGCGAGCTTTACGCTCGATCTGGTGATGGCCGAATGCTGGACTGTCGGGGTCAAGGCCGGCATCGACGCGGCGACGATCGTCCATGTCTTCGACGAGGCCGCGCTCGGTCACCAGATGAGCCTCAAGGTGCGGCTGCCGGCGACCTATCTGCGCGGCGATTTCGACCCGCGTTTTTCGCTGGCCCTGGCGACGAAGGATCTCGGGCTGGCGCTCGATCTGGCGCGCGCCACGCAAACGCCGATGCGCTTTGCCGCGCTGTGCGAGCAGGAATTGATCGAGGCGATCGGTCGCGGCTGGGCGGATCGCGACGCCTCGATCGCATTGACGCTCCAGGAGGAACGCGCCGGGGTCACCGTGCGCCTACCGCCCGATCGAGGGAGGTGAGAATCCGCGGGTCGGCACCATTTCAATCGATTGCTTCCGCGGCGGGCCCAGTGATGACCGCTAATGAAGGCGTTGGCCGCTATCGCCCGGCCATGATCTGCTTAAGCCGGCTCACGAATTCCTCGCTCGGATAGCCTCCCGGTAAGTCAGTTATATTGACCTCCTGAAAGCGGTCCGGCAGGGTCGAATAACTCATGGCAGGGTCGATCGTAACCGGAACGATGAACGGCCGGCCCGGGTCGATGTCGAAATCGCGATCCAGCGCATAGCGCCATTCGCGCCGGAAAAAGCCCTCGCCTCGTGCCTCCGTATTGTGCGACAGGACCGGTACGAACAATGCGCAGCGCCGGATATCCTGGCGGATCTTCTGGTCGAAGGTGTCGCCGGGGCCAAGCCTATCGAAATCGAACCATGCTTTCAGGCCGGCCGCGTCAAGGGCGCTTTTCAGCCTGCGCACCGCCTCTATGTCCTCGCGTGCATAGCTGATGAAGATTGCTCCCTCGGGCATGTTAGCCGAGGGTTGATCGACCTGTGATAGCAAATTCTGGTAACGTTCTTGTTCTGTTGTTAGCTGTCGTGAAGTGACAAAGAGCTGTCGTTGCTTCAACTCCTTCAATAAACTAATATACCCTCCAACTACTCCACCACTAACGACGGTCAGAAAATCGCCAAAAAGGAAATCTCCAAGATCTGAATCCCACAATACCCAGGACGGCACTCCATATATCACTATTATAAGGGAGGCCAAGCAAATTGACCTCCAAAAAGACAAATAAGATATTCCAAAAACTGCAAACAGCAATAGCATGATATTGCTAACGCCGGCCGAACTATTTAGCCCGTATTTTGTACCATTAAATATGGTAAATATTGCCACAACGCAAATACTATATAATGAAATAAATATTATTTGTAATATGTCGATGTAACGTTTACCCCACTGGCGATAAGTCGCTGAAATTCCAATGAGACATAGGGGAAGGGCACCGTACACTCTTATGTAAACCGCAAGATATCCACGCTCCGGTGAAATCACATTATCTTGCCATATGAATGCTGCCATGAAAAAGATACCGATGTAGACGATATTGCGGGTTGGTACTATGGACAAAAGTCGACGGTCCCGTTGGTATTCATGCTCGAGCCGAGGATCTGAGAATCTCAGCGATAATGATCGGACCAGCCGCCTGATGGCAGAAGCATTAAGCGGACTCGCCAGGTCTATGCTCATTTCGGCTTTGGTAGACAGGTCCACCCGGGCGACAAGGCGGCGGCGATCGCGGTGACCAGCGGCTTCATGAAAAAGCTGTCGCGCGGCATGATCGCGACGGATAAACCGTGGCGCTCCAGTTCGGCGGCGACGACCGGGCCGACCGCAGCGATCCTCGTCCGCTCCAGCGCACCGCGCAGATGCCCTTCGGCGTTCGCGCCGCGCGCCATCGCGAACAGCTGTCCGACCTGCGGGCTGCTCGTGAAGGCGACCGCGTCGATCCGGCCGGCGGCGATTTCCTCGATCAGCCGGAGGATCTCCTCGCCCCCGGCCGAGGGCAGGTAGACGTAGGGCCAGACCGGGTCGGGAAGCGCGCCGGCGCTGCCGAGAAAATCGACGACAATCGGCGACGCGTCGGGATAGAGCTGGACGGCGACGCGCCGGCCGCGCAGCGCCTCCTCGGCAAGCGCGGCGACGATCCCCTCGCTGGTCGGCCGTTCGGCGCGCAGGCCGGGCGCGAGGTCGATCTCGCGCAATGCCCGCGCCGGCTTGGGGCCGCGGGTGATCGTCCGCACTTGGCCGAGCGCGCCCAGAAATTCCAGCTCCAGCCCGGCCCGGTCGGCAAAGCCGCGCAGCCGCCGCAACCCTTCGCCGGTCATCAGCACCAGATCATCGGGCGGGGCGTCGAGAAAGCGCCGCAGCCATGCCAAGACCGGCACCGGGTCGGGGGCATCGGCGATGAGGACCAGCGGACAGCGCAGCGTCAGGGCGCCCTGCGCCTCGAGCATAGTGCCCAGCCGATCGAGTTCGCGATGTTCGAGTATCGCGATCCGCCGGCCCTCAAGCGGGCGATCCCTTATCGGATCAGCCGCGTTCATGGCGCAAGATGCGGCGGCGGAAGATGAAGGAGCGGGGCGATGATCAAAGGCATCAGCGCTGTCACCCTGGCGACGCACGACATGCGGCGCGCGGTCCGGTTCTACCGCCTCCTCGAATTGCCGCTCGTCCATGGCGGCGAGGACGCGGCCTTCACCAGTTTCCGCGCCGGCGACAATTTTCTCAACCTGATTGCGCAACCGGCCCTGCGGCGCTGGTCGTGGTGGGGCCGCCTGATTTTCTAGGATTCCGATGTCGATGCCCTCTATGCGAGGCTGGTCGCCGCCGGCATTCGGCCCGATACCCTGCCCCGCGACGCAGAATGGGGCGAGCGCTTCTTCCATCTCACCGACCCGGACGGGCATGAACTGAGCGTTGCCTGGCCGTTGGCGGGATGATCGAGCCGGCCCCCTCCCCGGCGCCTTCACGCCATCATGCCCGCCGGCAAACAGATTGACGCGGCGATTGCTTTCCGGCGCTCCTGCCGCTAGACAATCGCGCCGCGTCCCGCCTCGTCCCCATCGTCTAGAGGCCTAGGACACCGCCCTTTCACGGCGGCAACACCGGTTCGAATCCGGTTGGGGACGCCAATAAAATAAATGTATTAGACGAGATCTCCCGGCGGAAATCGGCGTCGTACGGCAAATATACGGCAAACATGCTCCCGGACGTGGCCGGACGAAGCTACGAAGCCGCGGATATTTGGGTGCCGTCGTCGCGGCCACTTCTGCCCGCCGGCCCGCTTGCCTATCTCGGCGGCGACACGGAAAAACGCCTGCTCCATGAGGGCGCGCGCATAGGTGGCCGCCAGCCCGGACGGCGGCGGGACGCTCGGCGTCGCTCACCCGGCCACGGCCGCGTCGGGCGCGCCGGCGGCGAGGGCGGCCATGTAGCCGAGGATCAGGTCGCGCGAGCGGAAGCGGCCGGCGTAGCGCTGCTCCTCCTCGCGACGGACGATCGGGAAGGTGCCGAGGATATAATCGGCCGCTTCGCGATCGAGTCCGAATAAATGAAAAAACACGGCGTCGAGGCGGGCGCGGCGCCGCAGCCTATCCTCGTCGTCCCACCGGAAAGGTGGGCCGTCATACCCCTGGTCGCGGGCGAAGGCGGCCATGTCGTGCGCCGTGTAGGTCAGGTGCAAAACGTCTTCGCGGATGATCTCTGCGGCGATTTTCGACCCAAAGCGGCGCGCATAGACTTCGGCCGGAACCACGGACAATTGCTCGACGATGTACCAGTTGAGATGCGTGCTCTGCACCTTCTGGCGCGCTACGTAATCCAAGGCGATTGAACATAGGTCCGCCAGCCAAAGCGGCGCATGCGCCCGGTACCGATCAGCAGAAAGCGCTGTGTCCGGAAATAAGATTGGTAGCGTGTTTCCGATCGCGGCTCTTGGCACCGCCGCGGCGATCACGGTGCGAACATCCGTTGGCCGCGCGATATCGCGGAACGCGACGCCTCGGTGACGCGCTGCTCGTAGCGACGGCCTTCATCGAGCACGAGATCGAGAAAGGTATTGCCGCCGGGGCCTTCAGGAACGAGCGCGTCGCGGCTAAAGAGCAGCAGAAATACCCGGAGCCAATGCTGGGGATCGGCGCCGGCCGGGACCGGAGGCGGCAGCTCGCCGATCAGCCCGGCAAGATCAAGCTCGATGAAACCCTTCTGCCCGTGACCCTCGAAGACGGCATTCGCGAGCTCCCGTACTACGGCCGGGTGGATGCCGCGTCGGCCGCTGACTTCGCCCGGCACGTACAACGTCACTGGGCCAATCTCGCCGAAATGCCGCGTGCCTACGAGGCGGAAACAGAATCGGAATTCATCAACCCCATCTTGGACCTGCTCGGGTGGGAATACCTGCCGCAACAAGAGCCGGGGCGAGGGCGGCGCGATGTGGCCGATGCGCTGCTGTTCCTCGACGCCGACAGTAAGGCGCGAGCCCGCCCGTTCGCCTCGGTCGATCGCTTCCGGCTCGGCGCCGTGGTGGTCGAGAACGAGGCGCGCGACACCCGCCTCGATCGCGCCGGCAGCGGCGGCGAAGCACCCTCGTCCCAGCTTCTCCGCTATCTCAGCCGGGCAGAAGTGCAGTCGGGCGGCCGATTGCGATGGGGCTTGCTGACCAACGGCCGGTTTGGGCGGCTGTATTGGGCGCAGGCGAGGAAATATCGCGTGAACAGTCTGCCCCGGATCATGCCCCTGTCGGCCTCCTTGCGTGCGCCTGACGGAAATCCGTCCCCATCTTGCCCGGCGGGTAGTGGGCTACGATTGGCAAGCCATCTGTCAAGCCATCGTGCAACGGCAGCCGGTCAGTTTGACCCTTTTCGGGCGTCGCCAATCCAGGACCACGCGGTAGCTGTCGATCGCAGTCAGCAGGTTGCACTGTTCGTCATGTCGGGCCGCCGCAATCGCCGGGCCACCGCCTCCGCCAACTCCTCGACATCCGACGAGCGGTCGTTCGCCAGCGTGGCCAAATCGCGGATGATCTCCGCCTGCCGCCTTGCGCTGACCGCGCCGTAGCTGGTGAAGGTGGTCATGACCTTCTCGTGCCCGAGATTTTGTGACCAGGCCTTGAACGCCTCGGGCGATCGGCACCGTTCCTCGCCCAACCGCACGAGGGTGTGACGCAGGCTGTGCGGGTTGAAATACGGCAGTCCCGCATTGGCGAAGGCGGCCCGAAATATCACCCGGATTGCGGCGGCGCTGCGCCAATGGCGCCGCTCCAGTTTCATTGCCTCGAACTGCCGGGTTTTGCCTTGTGCGACGCGCGTCGCCGGAAACAGCGGATCGTCGTTGCCCCAGAGCTTTTCCTGACGGAGATAGGTCACCCAATCCACGACGATCTGGCGGATTTCGTCGCCGACCGGGAATAAGTAGGTCGGGAAGGTCTTGCTGAATTTCGTCCGCACTTCGCGCGCATCCTGATTCACGCAATCGATGGTCAGGTCGACATGCTTCAGCTTCATCGAGGCGATGGCGCTGTCCCGCGCGCCGGTCAGCAGCGTGAAGGCGATCAGCGCGCGGTTTCGCCGCTCGATCTCCGTCGCCGACGGCATCGTCGCGATGACGTGCTTCACCTGCTCCAAGGTCGGTCCGACCGGGTCGCGCCGCGCCTTGGCGATGCGGGCGTCGCTGGCCGATGAATGGAAATACTCGGCATCGGAATAGCGCAGGCGGGATTTGTAGCCAGGCTGACCGGCCAGCCACTGGAAGAAAGCCTTCAACGCCGCGAGTGTCGCGTGTACCGTCGCCTTGCTGAGTTTCTCGCCGGTTTTCCGGCTGATCTGATCGGCGAGCCGGTTCTTGAAGCCGATCGCCTGCTCGACGTGGAATAGCTTGAAATCGCGGCGCTTGGTGTACAATTCGAAGCGATCGAGCGCCCCGGCCGCGGCATCGACCGACGGCTCGCCGAGACGCTTCGCCTCCTTCAGGTAGCCCAAATATTGCCGCTTGATCCGCTCGTTGTTGGCGTTGTACCCGGTCATGTCGCGTGCTCCCTATGGCAAGTCACTGTTCACGGAGGGGTTAGGGCTTTCCCCTATGTGCCGAAGTGCCGGCGGGAACGTGATCTCGAGCGAGCCGCACACCTGCCCGAGTTTCGCTAGGCTGACGCAGCGGTTCATGATCGCGTCGCAGTCGGGACAGATCCCGACGAGGTTGCCCAGGGTTTCGGTCAGCGGCTTATATTCCGCCCAGTCGGTTGCCGGGCACTTTGGCGCGCGGCACCGCACGCAGTAGATTTGGCCTGGCTGACAGGTTCGCTTGTTCTGTTGCCGACGTACCTCCAGGTATGACCGCAGATCGCGGCCGTGGATCAGCAGCGGACGTTTCCCGCCGATTACCGGGAGGCCCTTCTTGATCCACTGCCGAACGGAATTTCGGTGGAGGCCGAAGAGGCGGGCGACCTCATCCACCGTGTAACTGCGATGGATTTTGGCAAGCCGCGGATTGGGGCGGCGGTGCCTCGTGCGGCCGTGACCTCGGTGGGCGTCGCAACGCGTCACCGTGCAATCTCATGCGCCTGCAACCACGCGCGCAGCGCCGCGACCACGATCAGCCGGCGCTTGCCAAGCTTCAGGCTGCTCAGTTCGCCCGAGCTGATCGCGGCATAGATCGTCGTCCGCCCGATGCCGGCGAGGCGGGCCGCCTCGGCGGGCGATACGGCGATCGGTTCAACTGACGGGTTGGGAGGGGCTTCGTGCGCTGACATGTTCGTCTGGCCTCAAGGCTGTTCACCGGAATGACAGCGAAGATGGCGCCACCGAACGGAGCGAAATAGACGGCGCAAAAAGCAAATGTTTTGTGATATTGCGCCACTCGCCGACGGCTACTTAATGAGCGGCGTTCCCCAGATGGCGGACGATTGTCTTTAGATGTGGCGGCTTGCCCGCTGGGGAGCGGGATTGAATTTCAGCGAGAATTTCGCGTGCCTCGGCCATCACCCCGCTCAGAGCGCAACGCCGCTCTTCGCGCTCCCGATGAATTTCGAGCACCAGGTCCTTTTGGGATGGCCGGCCGGCCCGGGCGTGCGCTGGGCGGCGCAGACCTTTCAGGAAACCTTTAGTCCGGGAGGCAAACCGCGCCCGATCGAAGTGCAGCCGACCCCCTTCAGCCCGCATGATTTCGCGAAGCTCCAGAGGAAAATACCGATGATAACGAAGTAGCGACTCCGACATCGGCGTCGTTGTCGTAATCACGATGCCCAGATCCTCGGGCGGGATGCGAGACACCTGCTCCGCCAACGCCGACAGGTCGTGTTGGGTTGACACGCCTCGGGCAAATACCACGCTCAGCGCGGTACCGCCGATCACCGCCTCGCCAAGTTGCCATACCCGGCCCGGCACGAGAGCGCGGTAGCGCGCCGGGGGTATGATGGGAACCTCGCGTTGAAGCCAGTCGATCAGCCATTCGGGATCGAGGCACAGGGTTGCGATGTCGGCATCCTCGACCTCGACGCGCCCGGCCTCAGCACAAAAGTAGAAATGGCGCGCGGTGGCGGGATCAAAATCGAGCTTCGACGCGTGATCCTGATCGCACTGCTGGCAGGTAATCGACGCCTGCGGATCGCCGGGCGTGAGGGCCGCTAATTGAATTAGGAGGGAGACCACAGCACCGTACTGCCCTTCGAGCGCAAGGGCTGCGAAACGATCGACGCAGGTATCCGCAATCTCGCATAGGATGGCTACGGCGTCGGCGTTGGATGCCATCGTAGGTCTCTCATCAGGCCCTCTCGACCAAACCCCAGCGGTCAAGATATTTCTCCGAAACAAGCCGATGTCGGCGCGTCTGGTCCTTAAGATTGGAGCCGTTGGGCGCGCGCAAGTCGATAACGATCTTCTTGTCGCGTTGCCCGGTTTGCTCGGGGTGAAAGACGATACAAAGCTTCGCCTGCGTCACTCGCCAATTCGGATGCTTTAGCGGGTCCGTGTCGCCAAACCAGCGCGCGCTCGCATCATAGATGTCGCCGCCGACAGGATCGTCCTTTTCGATCGTCAGCCTTCCCGAGCCACCCGCGATTTCAGCCAGGCGAAGCAACGTGACTCGAACGTCCTTGATCCCGTCGTCCTGATCTTGCGGAAACGGCATACGGCGCTTCAGCCGGTTCAGGCTAAATTGGCGCCGGCTTATCGGCGCAAGTGCCAAGCTCGAATCGAGCACGCAGTCCGTAAAGGAACGGGCAATTTCCTCGCGAACGCGCCGTCCGCCCTTTGACACGATGTCGATCTGGCCGCCTTCCGACTCGTAGCAGATAGCGGCTTCGACGACCGGTCGTCGTGTTCGTCGCTTCGGCTCGTCGTGTTCGCCTTCGAATTCGATGCCGCTCTCGGGCAATCCCTCGACATAGATCGAGTAATGCATGGTCGGCGACGTGCCCTTGCCTTCGGGCGGTCGACCGCGGCGCGCAAAAGATTCGATCTTCAGCTTTCGGCCGGAACCGTCGAATGCCTTGAATAGGCCGCCAATTTCGGCTTCGAGCGCAGCCAATCCGGCTTGATCAGGTTGCGGCGCGACGCGTGAGGACAGTAGAAATCCGCTCCAACTCCGCCCGTTGCGAAATCGATCCGCGTAAGCTGTCGCCAGAGCCTGGTCAAAGGCGTTTGGATCTCTCAGGAGAACGAGCAGAGCGCGTGTTTCATGGCTGTCGCCGGCTCGAACAGCTTCGAGCAGGTCGTGAGCGAGCACCGACTGCAGAGCGCGTTGACCAATTTCGTCGCATAGCTGCGTGGAGCGCTCGAAATCGTCGAAGACGTGTTCGCGGTCTTCGTCGGGCAGCGTATCAATAGCCTTCAGTAAGCGATCAAGGAGAAGCTGAGGCTTGCTCTTCCAATCGATGCCCGACAGCCCGGAAAGCCCGCGAGCCGCAAAATAATCTTCCAATGCGGCCGGCGGAGTCCGTCGCAAGAAGTTCGGCAGGCTGAAACCCATACCGGCACTCCAGAATTTTGGCGCCCTTGCCCACCTATGGGGTTACGGCAGTCTGATTGGAGCGAGATATGGTGTCGACTGCGTTCGAGTCCATCCCGTGCTGCCCGCTGTCGGTTGGTAGCGTGCGAAAATCGGGCGGCGAGCGCCCGGCTTCGCGGCTCTATCCGCCGGGGTGCCGACGTTACCTTGTCGCGGCGATCGGCACCACATTGGACGGCTCGACGAGCCCGAGCGAGCCGAATGCTGCGCGCACCGTATCGGCGACATAGCCGGGCGACAGGATGGTGGGGTCGCCCCCGCGAATGGACGGGCCGCACGACACCTATGACGAGTCGGCTTGACATGCGCAACGTGACGCTCGCGGTGATCGTCGCGCAATTGGGCCATAGCGACACGCGGATCGTCGAGAAACATTAGCATCCAAGTCAATCAGACAGGCCGGCGTCCGTATTGACTCCATAAACCGGGCCTTCGGTGCGACGGAGTTGGACCGCCCAATCGGGTGGTGAGCGGCCCTTCACGGGAGCCGCAACCAACGGCGAGGTTGCGCCGATAACGGTCATCCGCGCGACGCCCGCGGAACCGCCGGGATCGGCATGCAGGCCAGCACGATCCAGCCGCAAAACACCGGAAGCCGCGCGTTCAAGAGCGGCGGAAGGAATGCCCGGTTCATGACCGCGCCAGGATAGCAGAGAACAGCGGCGGCGGCCGCCACCTTCGATGCCGCGATCCGCGGCAGGCGCGGCGCGGTTCACGCGAAGAACGTGCTGTCGATCTTCGCGGTGCCGATGAGCGTCATTGTCGCGCCGTCGGGCAAGGTGATCAGCGTGTTGCCGTTGCTGGTCTGTGCGGTGGCGACGACGCTGGCGATCGCGGCGGCAGCTGCAAGCCTTGCTCGCTGTACGGGATGATCACCGATGGGTCGGTGACGATCGGCGGGGTCTTCGGCGCCGGCAAGTCGGCGGGATCGAAGTGGAATTTGTGGCCGATCTCATGCTCGGCTTTGAAATTGTCCGCCGGCGTCATGTCCGTCTCGGGCGCGGAGCGCGCAATGCGCGGTGCGGAGAGACGGGAAATAGCCAGTGCGCCGGCACCGGCAACAACCGATCGGCGGGTGATCTTCGACATGGCGGCCCTCGCTGTGCGCTCAAATACGGGGCGTGCAGTCGTCATGGGCCTGCACCCCCCTTGCCGTGTGCCAGGCTTCTCGCGGAAGCGCCGCCGCCGGTCAAGTCACCCAGCCGTCACCGCCTCATCCCGCTCGGACCCGCGCCTGCACCTGCCCATCGGCGGATCTGGGTTCGCAGGAGGAGCGTACTCGACCGGACATGGTCCGCCAGCTTACGCGCAATTCGCGGAGGGATCAGATCAGTGTCAAACGGCACGCAAACGGGACCCCGGATCGGGATGCAAAAGGGGCTCTGACTCACTTTCGGTGCAGTCGGCACGTCACGCCGGTGCAACGAGGCGGGCACGCAGGAGATCGAGCTTGCCGCGGCCATACATTTGGCGTTTGACGAGTTTGAGTTTCGTGATTTGGCCCTCTGTCTGGCCGTTCGACCACGGCTGGGTCATCGCCGCGGTGACCACGGCTTGATCCGCGGCGATGCCCTTGCCAAAGGATGCGAGCACGCTATTTGCGGCATCGGCTATCCAGCCAGGCAGAGCACCGGGATCACGTTCGCGCAGCATCCGGTGGAAGCGCTCGACCAAGTCGCGGGCCGGCGCCAACATCGGCACGCCTCTCTCGATGCTCGCGATGGTGATCGCGTCCCCTCGCCGCGTGCGAGCGCTGCGGCGCATTCTCGACAAGCTGGAACCGCCGGAGCTAGGTTAGCAGCCGCACCCGCCACCGAAGCCGCCCGGCGCGCCGAGCTTGGCGCTCAGCCGGAAGCGGCGCTGGTAGAAAGCGAGGCAAACGGATGACGCTCGAATATTTAGCCCTACTCTTTGCCGTCGTGGCGGCGATCGCTGTCGCCGCCATTGTTGGCGGGCTGATCCACTGGCGACACGAACGGCGAAAATAGTCGGTCGCGTCTTTCCCGTTACAGGGATTTGCGCCATAATACCGGACTATAGTCCCAGGCGGCGTAGGTGATGTCGTCCACGCCTTTGTTGTACGGAACATAATTGCGCACGGCGCCAAGGCGTACAATCAAACGGCGGTCAACCGCTTGAACGGCGCCGCTCCGGGCTGCTTTGAAATCAAGCCTGGAGCACTACTCGCACTTGAGCGTGAAGCCTTCCAGCATCACCTATCGCGCCTACGCAATTTCGCCCGCGTAATCTGTGGGGCGCCTGCTCGGATTGAAGTGGACCCGGGATTTGGGACCGGGGGCGTAGTTGGAGCGTGAGCCGTTTCGTCATGATAGACGGAGCGGATGATGAAGAAGACGAGACGGAAGATCGACGCGGCGCTGAAGGCGAAGATTGCGCTGGAGGCGCTACGGGAGCAGTCGACGGTAGCTGACCTCTCGCAGCGGTATGAGGTCCATCCGAACCAGATCTACGCCTGGAAGAAGCAGCTTCAGGAGCAGGCGGCGCGGGGCGTTCGATGCTGGGGTTGGCCGGGATGGCGAGGAATTCCGGGAGCGGGAGATCGAGAAGCTGCACGCCAAGATCGGCCAACTCGTCAGCGGGTCTTGGGGATCTCGAACCCGGCACCGCGTTCGATGTATTTGACGATCGCGGTCAGATCCTCCTTCGCTGCACCCTTGTGCATCGCGTGCTTGAAGACGAGCCGAGCCGCTTCGCAGACCCACATAGGAACACCCAGTTCCTCACCCTGCGCGATCGCGAGGTCGATATCCTTCATCAGGATGTGCATCTCGGCGCCGTAATCGAAGCTGCGGGTCAGCACGGAGCGGGGGAATTTGTCCTGGGTGGCGCTGTTGCGGCCGCTGCCGGCATTGATCGCCGCCAACATTACTTCGGGGTCGAGGCCGCCCTTGGCGCCCATCACGAACGCTTCCGCCGTGGCGGCGAGCGAGACCGCGGAAAGGATGTTATTGGTTAGCTTAAGCACCTGTGCGGCACCCGGCTTGTCGCCGGCGATCGTCAGCGCGCGGCCCCACAGCGAGATCAACGGCCGGACCCGCTCTATGGCGGCTGGATCGCCCGACACCATGACCGACAAGGTACCGGCCCGCGCCCCGGGCGGCCCCCCAGAGATCGGGCAATCGACGACCATCACCCCGCGTGCCGACATTCCCTGCTCGATCTCGCGCACGAAGGGCACGCCGACGGTGCAGGTATTGACCAGGAGCTTCATCACCGCGCCCTTGGCGAGACCGTCGGCGCCGAACGCCACCTCGCGGAAGGCTGCGAGGGTCGGCAGCGACACGAAGACAATCTCGCAGCGATCGGCAAGGTCCCGCGGCGAGGTGGCGCGCCGCGCCTGCCGCTCGAGCAGTGGCCCCATCGCCGCCTCGTTGATGTCGTAGATCGTGAGGACGTGGCCGGCATCGAGCAATTTATGCGCCATTGGCTGCCCCATGGCGCCAACGCCGAGATATCCCGCTTCCATCGCAGTAGTCACTCTTTGCATGAGGGATCGAGCCGCTCGGCGAGGCGCAGACAAGCCGTCCAATCCTTGCCGCCTTTGAGGAAATTGCCGGCAGCCATGAACTGGCTGTCGGCATACTCGCAAGCTGCCTTGCCGGGGATCGTGTAGTTGCCTTCGCCGGCGGCGAGTGCTGCGATCTGTCCCTGACAGGCCATTTCCAGGAAGTGATGATTGACGACACATTCGGCGACGCTCTCGCCGCAAACCAATACCCCATGATTGCGCAGGATCAAGAAGGAGCCGCCCTCGAGATCGCGGACCAGTTTCGGCGTCATGTCATGATCGAATTCGAAGCCTTCGAATTCGTGATATTTCACTTCGCCGTAAAACCGCAGTGCATGCTGGTTGATCGGCAATAAGCCTGACTTGTGCGCCGCCACCCCCATACCCGCGACCGTATGCGTATGCAGCGTCGCGTTCAGATCCGGTCGATGCTTCAGTAGACCGGCATGGATAATTAGTGCGCCGCCCTTGATCGTCTGCACATCCGTATCGGTCAGGACGTTACCGTTGAAATCGACCTTCAGCAGAGAGGACGCCGTGACCTCGGAAAACATCCAATCCGTGCGCTTGATCAGCATGTGATCCGGCTCGCCCGGCACCCGGAGTCCGAAATGGTTGTAGGTCAGATCGTTGACCCCGTAATGCGCCAGGACGCGGTGCCCGGCCGCGAGATCGACGCGGGCCTCCCACTCTGCGGCACTGACCTGCTCCCGAACCGATTTGCTCTTAGCGACGAGTTGCACTGCCATAATGCGTTCTCTCCTGAAGATGACAGGCGTCGGTCTTGAGAAATAGCTCCCTATCGCGTGTAGGCAAGGTGACAGTCGCCGGACGCTAAGCCGGCGTCCCGCAATGCGCAACGCCCGGGTCCACCGGTGCGAGCTCAGCCGGCCGCGAGCGGTATGACCTCCGTGACGAACCGCTGCAGGTGCTCGACGCTCTCCGCAATCGACTGACCGCGGAAATCGAAGATCAACTCGTGCACGCCGAGCGCGGCGAAGGTTCTGATGTCGCCGGCGATCTCTTCCGGCGCGCCGGAGAAGAGCCGGCGCGATCCGTCCGGCGATGCAATCCCGGTGTCATAGAGCGCCGCCTTGTAGGAGATCGTCAGCGCTGAGAAATCACGCCCTTCGATCTCGGTCAGTCGCTTCAGCGTGTCGAGATGCGCGGCCATCTCCCGCGGCGGCAACGGCGAGGCAGCCACGGCGCCGACCGGATGCCAGCCGTCGCCATGCCGGGCCGTGCGCCGCAGCGCGGCGCGGGAATGCCCGCCGACCCAAATCGGCGGGTGCGGCTTCTGCA
>Ga0182024_10003729_pt1 | contig 35917 bp, 24 predicted proteins | sample P32metaG_FD_120480 | JGI IMG/M metagenome (GOLD analysis project Ga0182024, IMG submission 120480) | Permafrost microbial communities from Stordalen Mire, Sweden - P3-2 metaG (Illumina Assembly) | ecosystem: Environmental > Terrestrial > Soil > Wetlands > Permafrost | place: Sweden: Stordalen...
CAGGAAATCATGGATTTCCTGCCCCACCGCTACCCCTTTCTTCTCATCGACCGCGTACTCGAGTTCGAGCCGCAAAAAAGCGTGGTGGCCATCAAGAATGTCACGATGAATGAGCCCTTCTTTCAGGGACACTTTCCCGGCGCGCCAATCATGCCCGGCGTGCTGGTCATTGAAGCGATGGCGCAGGCCGGGGCAGTCCTGCTGCTTTCAGAGCTCGAAGACAGGCACTCCAAGCTGGCCGTCTTTACCGGCATCGACGGCGCGAAGTTTCGCCGCTCCATCACCCCGGGAGATCAGCTCCGCATCGAAGTGAACGTGGTAAGCTTCCGCCCCCGCGCCGGCAAAATGGAAGGCAAGGCCTACATTGACGGCAAGCTGGCCTGCGAGGCGACGCTGACCTGCATGATCGTGCCGCGCCGGCAGGAATCGAAAGCAGCAACAGACTCGTCAGCAGGTGCGGGTTCGTCAGCAGGAGCAGGCTCATCAGAATGACCGGATCCGTCCGAGGCAGCTCAGTGAGCATCCATCCCAGCGCCGTCATCGCCGAGGGCGCGCGCATTCCAAAATCGTGCGCCATCGGGCCTTTTTGCACCGTCGGCCCGGATGTAGAACTCGGCGAAGACTGCACGCTCATCTCGCACGTCGTCATTGACGGCCGGACTCGCATCGGCGCGCGTAACATCTTTTATCCCTTCGGCTCGATCGGCATGGCCCCGCAAGATCTCAAATACGCTGGCGAGCCGACCCAAACCGAAATCGGCGACGGCAACACGATTCGCGAATCGGTCACCATCAACCGCGGCACCAACGGCGGCGGCGGCGTAACGCGTATCGGCTCAAACAACCTGCTCATGGCCTACGTGCACATCGGGCATGACAGCCAGGTCGGCAGCAGTTGCATCCTCGCCAACAACGCCACGCTCGCCGGCCACGTCATCATTCAAGATCACGTCACGCTGGGCGCATTTTGCCCCGTCCACCAGAACTGCACGCTCGGCGTGTACTCATTCATCGGCGGAGGCACCATCGTCACGCAGGACGTGCTTCCCTTCTCGCTCACCTCGTCGCGCCGCGAAAATCGCGCCTTCGGCATCAACAAAATCGGCCTCGAGCGCCGTGGCTTCACGCCCGACCGCCTCCAGCAGTTGCAAAAAGCCTACCGTGTGCTGCTCGCAGCCAAGCTCAACACCACGCAAGCCCTCGAAAAAATGCGCGAGCTCCCCGGCGACGACGTAGCCCTGCTCGTCAACTTCATCGAGAGCAGCAAGCGCGGAGTAATCAAATAAGCGCTCGCGCGCTTTTACGACGGAAACAGCAACCGTCAACCAACCGTGGCCCGCAAAAAGGAGGCCAATCGAAATGAAACTCGGCCTCATCGCCGGCAATGGCCGCTTTCCCTTTCTGCTCCTCGACGCAGCGCGCGCAGAGGGGCTCGAAGTCATTGTCGCCGCCATCAAAGAAGAAACCGACCCCGAAATTAATCGCCGCGCCGAGTCAGACTCCAGCATCACCGTGCATTGGCTCTCGCTGGGAGAGCTTTCGCGCCTCATTGAAACCTTCAAAAACGCCGGAGTCGAGAAGGCCGTCATGGCCGGCCAGGTAAAACACAAACAAATCTTCTCGAGCATCCGCCCCGATTGGCGTCTCGCCAAGCTGCTGCTCAACCTGCGCACGCGCTCCACCGACGCGCTTCTCGGCGCCGTAGCAAAAGTTCTCGGCGACGAGGGAATCGAACTGATCAGTTCCACCACTTTCCTTGAGCCTCTGCTGGCCGAGGAGGGCGTTCTCACCAGCCGCGCTCCCGACGCTGACGAGTGCCTTGATATTGAATATGGCCTCGGCGTCGCGCGGGCCCTCGCCGCCTTTGACATTGGCCAGACTGTCGTCGTGGCTGCGCAGGCCTGCGTCGCCGTTGAGGCCATGGAAGGCACCGACGCAACGATCGATCGCGCCGGCCTCCTCATGCGCTCGCTCAACGAATCAGTGGACGTTGCCGATTCCACACCGGGCGACGCCGCAGCGGAGCCCGCAGAAAATGCCGCGTCGCTCCTCGCCCGCCGCCTCACCGTTGTCAAAGTCGCGAAGCCCAATCAGGACATGCGCTTCGACGTGCCCGTCATCGGTCAATCAACCATCGAAACCATGATCCGCGCCGGAGCAACCTGCCTCTCCATCGAAGCCGGCCGCACGTTGCTTTTCGACCGCGAATCCCTGCTCAAGCGCGCCAGTGACGTTGGAATTACAATTGTCGCCGCGCGCCGGTGATAAAGTGAAACAGTGAACAGCGGCCAGTGAGATCTGGCCGCAAACATCGGCCGGCGGACAAGGGTCAGTGATCTGTGATCGATAACCGATCTTCCTCGTTCCCTTGGTCCCTGGTTCCCTAGTTCCCTGCCTTCAGGAGGTTTTCCCGTGAAAAAGTTGCTTCTTCTCGCAGTCGCAGTGGCGATTGTCGCCGCAATCCCGTTCGTCACCGTCCGCGCCGATGACTCCACCATGCCGGCCGTCGGCCAGCCCGCGCCCACCTTTACCCTGCCTTCGCAAACCGGCGACCCAATCTCGCTAGATAGCTACCGCGGCAAATGGGTCGTCCTCTACTTCTATCCCAAGGACATGACCACCGGCTGCACCATTGAGGCGCACAAGTTCCAGGACGCGCTTCCGCAATTCGACGCCAAGAACGCGGTGATCCTCGGCGTGAGCGTTGACACGGTCGACAGCCACAAGCAGTTCTGCACCAAGGATTCGCTGACCTTTCATCTGCTTGCCGATCCCGACCACAAAGTGGTCAGCGCATATGGCTCGCTCGGCGGATTTGCAGGAATCACGATTGCCAATCGCAACACGTTCCTGATTGATCCCCAGGGCAAGATCGCGAAGGTTTGGGTCAAGGTGAATCCAAACACATCGGCCTCCGATGTGCTTGCGGCATTACCGTAATCCACAATGGGCCCAAAACCGGGCCGAAATTGTAGCGCCGGACTCCTGAATAGTAGCGCCGGCGTCCCGCCGGCTGTCGTACGGGCGTCCGCGCCCGCTTCGCGCGCCCAAAAAGATCCCGCAAACGCAAAAAGACCCGGCTCGAGAGTTAACCTCGTCAAGCCGGGCCCTTCACTCTTGTTGCTGTCGCGCAAGCGGCTTCGCAAAAACGGCCGTTCCGGTAAGTGATCGCTCTCGCTCGCCAAAATGGTCGGCGCATAATCAATCGCCGGCGCAGCCGCGCGAAAACTACTTCTTGCCCTTCTTTTTCGCGGCCTTCTTGGCCTTCTTTGCGGCCTTCTTCGCTGCTTTCTTGCTCGGAGCCTTCTTTTTCGCCAACTTCTTGGCAGCCTTCTTCCCCGCCTTCTTCTTAGCTACCTTTTTAGCGGCTTTCTTGGCCGGAGCCTTCTTGGCAGCTTTCTTGGCAGCTTTTTTCCCCGCCTTCTTTTTCGCTACCTTCTTGGCAGCTTTCTTGGCCGGAGCCTTCTTCGCAGCTTTCTTCGCCGGAGCCTTTGCTTTCGCTACCTTCTTCGCCGCGGCCTTCTTGGGCTTGGGCGGCGCCGCAGGCGTCGAGACAATCGCGATCACTGTCTCTTCAGCGATCACTTCGTCGTCGTCTGAGGAGGTAAGAATGCCGGCTGTTTCAAACTCATCTTCCTCGTCAGCAAAGGCTTCGACCTGTCCCAGGTCCAGGTCACCCGGCTTCCCGAATGGGTCGCCGTCACTCGTCGCATGCATCTTCAAAACTTCATCCATCCGATTGCCTCCAGCGGATCGCCGCTGTTCAATTTGCGTTTCGTCCATCTCGAGAGCTGGCAAAACAGTTTTGCTCGCGCAAGCGATTGTAGCCTTAGCCTGCCCTTGAATACAAGCAAAAGACAAGCATGGAATGCGGGTTTCCGCCGATTTCTTCGGTCAGGCCATGCCCAGCCGCCTGGCTGTCGATTAACCCGTCTTCGCCGCGCGGGACCGGCTCTTGCCGGTCGGTTTATGCCCTGCACCAGACCCGCCACGCTTGGTCCCGGCAGCCCCCGAATGAGTGCCCGGCCTGCTTCCACTCCCCGCCCCATTGCCAGTCCCCGTTCTTGCCCCGCCGGCGGTGGTTCCGGTCCCTCGCCTGTGCCGAGTTGGGGCTCCCACCGGTGCAGGCTCCGCCACGCGCAGGCGTCGACCCGGCGCCACCCGCGTGCCGGTAGGGATCGCGTTCCAGCTCCGCAACTGGCTCAAGGAAACACCAAACCGGTCCGCAATCGTCACCAGCGTATCGCCACGTCGCACGGTGTAGAGCCGCGTGCGGGAAGACGGCTCGGCCGAAGGTGGAACCGGCACTGCCAGCGCCTCGACGCCCGCAATGCTGTCCCCCGCGGTCAGCTGGTTGGCCTCGGCAAGCGCTGACGCCGTTACCCGATATTCCTCCGCTACTGAGGCCAGAGTGTCTCCCGCAACCACCGCGTGGTAGCGCCATGAACTCCGCCTTGCCTCGGGAATCAGCGCCACACGCTGGTCGAACAGAGTGGCCGTGCCCGCCGGCAGGTGCAGGTCAAAAGGCGCTTCCGGCGGAGTCACCATCCGCAGCAGGCTGGGATTCAGCGCCTCTATCTCGTCCACCGGCGCGCCCACCAGGTCTGACACCAATCGCAAGTCGATTGGGTAATTGACGGTGACCGTATCCGTAAGCACCGGCGGATCGAGCGTGATGTCGTCAAAGCCGTATTGCATGGGATGGTTGGCAATAATGATGGCCGCAAGAATCTCCGGAACATAATTCCGAGTCTCGCCCGGAAGCTCGTTCCGCCGGTATAGCTCCCAGAAATCGGCGTAGCCCGTCTTGGCCACTTCATGCTGAATGTTGCCGGCGCCATGATCGTAGGCGGCCATTGCAAGATACCAATCGCCTAACTCGTCGTAAAGAAACTTCATGTACCGGCCGTAAGCGCGCGTTGACTTCTCCGGGTCGAAACGCTCATCCACATAAGCGTCGCGCTTCAGGCCGTAATACGGATCGGGCATGAATTGCCACATTCCGCCCGCGCGCGATCTGCGATTCACGGCCCTGGGATTAAATCCTGACTCGGCAACTGCAAGGTAAATCAAATCCTGCGGCACGCCCTCTTCGGCCAGCACCCGCTGAATCATCGCCTTGTAGTGCCCGGCGCGCTCAAACGAATGGAGCAGCGTGTTGTGCCCCTTCTGCGTGTTGGAGAAAAAGTTGATATAGGTCGCCACATAGTCGTTCACCACCAGCGGCAGATCGGACTTCGTCGTCGCCAAATCGGCCGTCGCCTTGGCCACCAGGTTCGGATCGGATGCAAACGTAATGTCGCTCGCCGCCTCTGACGGCGTGATCTCTTCCTTGGGCACAAATCCGTTGCCCTGCTTCAGCGCATCCATCTCCAGCGCGTTTACCTGGTCCACAATCTTGTCGAATTCGTCCTGCAACTCCGCATTGCTCTTGACGTCGATGCCGCTCGAGAGCATCAGATCCACCGCGCGATCGAACTCCTCTTTCGCCTCGGCCAGCATTCCCTTCTGGTAATCGGAGCTGCCGCGGGCGTAGGCCGCCTCAACCTGCGTGATCAGCACGCGAACGTGTTGCTCCTCGGGCGTAAGAGGCGCGGGAGTGGGCGTCGCCGGCGGCGGCGTTGGCAGAGGCCGCACCTGTGCAGCAGCCTGTGCCGGCTGCACCGGATCCGTCGCCGCGATCGCCGGCGCAAACGCCTGCTTCGGCTGTGAGGCCATGGATTCAGGAGAGTCCGTCGGCGTGCAGCCATTCACCGACAACGCCAGCACGGCGACTCCCGCTATCGAACGCAACACCCGCAATCGACTCCAACGCATATTTGCGAATAGACGCAATAAACCGCGCAACTGGGTGGCCGTAATCAGCACTATCGCGATGATAAGCTATGCCATAGAGGACGAAACCGAGCGCGCGCGCCGCATTTTGCGCATCGTATTCCTAAAGCCAACCCCTCCGAAAGCCCTCCAATGGACGCCCGTTTTCTCCGCAACTTCGCGATTATTGCGCACATCGATCACGGCAAGTCCACGCTCAGCGACCGCCTGCTTGAGCTGACGGGTTCGGTCACCGGCCGCGAGATGCAGGCCCAGATTCTCGACGACATGGACCTCGAGCGCGAGCGCGGTATCACCATCAAGGCCCATGCCGTGCGCATGATGTACAAGGCCCGCGACGGCAACACTTACCAGCTAAACCTAATTGACACGCCCGGTCACGTCGACTTCAGCTATGAAGTCTCACGCTCGCTCGCTTCCTGCGAAGGCGCGCTCCTCGTTGTCGACGCCACCCAGGGCGTCGAAGCGCAGACCCTCGCCAATGCCTATCTCGCCCTCCATCACGGCCTCGAAATGATTCCGGTGATCAATAAGATCGACCTGCCCTCGGCCGACATTCTGCGCACGCAGGAAGACATCGAGAAGGCCGTCGGGCTGGATGCCACCGATGCCATCCCCGTCAGCGCCAAAACCGGCCAGGGTGTCGAAGAGGTGCTGGAAGCCATCGTGCACCGGCTTCCGCCTCCCAAGGGCGATCCTAATGCGCCGCTGCAGGCCCTCATCTTTGATTCGTGGTTCGACGCCTACCGCGGTGTCATCGTATTGGTCCGCGTAATGCAGGGGACCATGCGCAAAGGCCAGCGTATCCGGTTCATGGCCATCGGAAAATCCTTCGAGATCGATTCCATGGGCGTGCTTGTCCCCAAGCCCGTTGAAATCGGCGAGCTCATCGCCGGCGAGGTCGGATTCTTCGCCGCCACCATCAAGCACGTCGGCGACACCAAAATCGGCGACACCATCACCGACGACGCGCACCCCGCTGCGCACGCTCTGCCGGGATTTGAAGACATCAAGCCCATGGTCTTCTCCGGCCTCTACACTGTGGATTCGCACGAGCACACGCTGCTCCGCGACGCTCTCGAGAAGCTTCGCCTCAACGATTCATCTTTCTTCTTTGAGCCGGAAAGCTCCGTCGCCCTCGGCTTCGGTTTCCGCTGCGGCTTCCTCGGTCTCCTCCACATGGAGATTATTCAGGAACGCCTCGAGCGCGAGTACGAGCTGGACCTGATCACCACCGCTCCCGGCGTGCGCTATAACATCACGCTGACCGACGGAAAACAGATCGAGGTCGATAACCCCTCGCGCTGGCCCGAACCGCAGTCGATCGCCTCGATCCGCGAGCCGGTCATCACCGCCAAAATCCTCACCAACGAGGAGTACGTCGGCGGCATCCTCAAGCTCGTTGAAGAAAAACGCGGCAAGCAGATCAACTTTGAGTACGTCACGCCCACGCGCGTCATGCTCACCTACGAGCTGCCGCTGAATGAAATAGTCCTCGACTTTTACGACCGTCTCAAATCCATCTCGCGCGGCTATGCATCGCTGGACTATCAGTTGGCCGGCGAGTGGGAGTCGCCCATGGTCAAGCTCGACATTCTCATCGCTGGCGAGCCGGTCGATGCGCTCTCCATCATCGTCCATCGCGACCACGCCTATGAGCGCGGCCGTTCCTTGGTTTCGAAGATGCGCGAGCTCATCCCGCGCCAGCAGTTTGAAGTTGCCATTCAGGCCGCCATCGGAGCCAAAGTCATCTCCCGCGAGACCGTCAGCCCTCTGCGAAAGAACGTCATCGCCAAATGCTACGGCGGCGACATCTCACGCAAGCGCAAGCTCCTTGAAAAGCAAAAAGAGGGCAAAAAGCGCATGAAGCGAATCGGCAAAGTGGACATTCCACAGGAAGCATTCCTCGCCGTCCTGCGCATTGGCGAAGAAACGCAAAAATGATTAGCAAAATTGATGCCAAACTCTTCGTTTTCTGTGGACTTTGTTACGGGATATTTATGGCCGTCTGTGGAAACCGGGAAGCACTGCAGTCAGGGCAATCTGAACGTAGGTCAGCGTCGCGCGTCACAGCCAGTCGCCAAACTTCCATTCAAAAATAAAGGGTTAGCTGTTCTATCAGAATTCGATTCCTGCTGACAAGAGGGAAAATTCGCCTTTTTTCTGAGGCGATCCGGGAATTATCCACAAAATTTTCCACAGGCCGGACTCTGATTCGGGCAAAGCAAAGGCCCCGACTAAACGGGGCCTTCGATTCAAGCCAAAATCCCGATCCTCAGTGGCCATGATTAATGAGACGCCCTTATCAATGAGATGACGGAGCCGATGTAGGCGCATGCGTCGGTGGTGTCAGCCCTCTCGGCTTAGGCGCGGAGCCCGCGGGTGCAGCTGGCTGCGCCGGCGGAGCAGGAACACCAGACTTGAGGTTGTACGCATCGATCACCATTTTGGTGATGTTGGTGCCGCCGCTCGCGTAGAGCACCGGCGATTGCTGTTGCGAAACGTCAAGCACCAGCGTGAACCCCTGCGCCTCGGCATAGGACTGCATCACGTCGTACACCTTCGACGCCAGCGTTGTGTACAGGTCCTGCATATCCTGCTGGCCGTCGTTCCGCAGGTCTTCAGTCTCGCGGTCCAGTTGCTTCTTCTTTTCGTCGATGGTCTTGCTGCGGTTGGCGCGTTCCACATCGCTCAGCGTCGCCCCCTGGTCCTGCAACTGCTTGCTCAGGGTGTCAATCTCGTCGCTCAGTGTCTTGAGAGCGGCCTCTTTGGGCGCGTACTTCTTCTGCAGATCGCCAAAGTCGCGCTGCCCCTCGTTGGTTTGTGCCACGGCCAGTTGAAAAGCAACCACGGCGATTTTGGTGGGCCCGGCGGCAGCCGCGACTGGCGGAGCCGATGCAGCGGGCGTTTGTGCAGCGGCGATCAGGACCATGCCCGAGGCCAGCAATAGAAATAGTGTCAGCGAACGTTTCATCTGTGTCAAAAACTCCTTCGGTATTCCTGTCCGGCTTCTCGTTTAGACGCGAGTTGATGCCTGAATCTTCTGACCAACCTCACGACTTTTTCACGGAAACTCCGCGCCGGTCGGCGCAAGGGTTGAAAAGGACGCGAACGGAATCGTCAGCAGGAACTATCGCGATTATACAGGGATCAGTTCCTCGAAACCGGGCATCCGACCCCTGATCCCTGAAACCTGACCCCTGAAACCTGCCTCAATGCGCCGGCTGTGGCTGGGGCGCATCAACTGCTGGTTGGCCCGTTCCCGCTCCCGTTCCCGGAGCGTCGGGCGGTGGCGCCGGTACTCCCGACTTCTGGTTGTACGCGTCGATGATGGTCTGGGTGATATCGGTGGATGGCACTGCATAGAGCACCATGGCATTCTGCTGGTCGCCCGCGTCCAGCACCAGCGTGTAACCATGCTTCTCCGCGTAGTCGGTCATCAGCGCGCCTACTTTTTCGGCTATGGTGCTGATCAGCTGCTGCAAATCGTTCTGGAAGTCGCCTTGCGCGTCCTGCGTTTCGCGGTCCAGCTCCTTCTTCTTCTCGTCCAGCGTCCGGGCGCGGCTAACGCGCTCCGATTCGCCCAACTGCGTGCCCTGATCCTGCAACTGCTTGGTCAGGCCGTCTACCTCGTCGCTCAGGGTCTTCAGTTTCTCGCGCCTGGGCTCGTACTTCTTCTGCAGGTCGGCTAGGTCGCGCTGGAACTCATTGGTCTTGCCAATCGCGGCCTGAAAAGCGATCACCGCGACCTTGGCTTCTCCCACGGCAGGTTCCCCGCTGGATCTATGCGCGGGCGGTGCTGCGGTGGTTTGGCCGGTGGCTGAAACGAAAGTTGCGAGGGTAAAAAACAGCGCGAACAAGGGCAGACGCTTCATGCGATTCAACTACTCCTTCGGGGTTCCCGCGTACCGGTCCCGCCGGCGCGGCAGCTTCGGATCGCAGATTTTCGTGCCCTGCTTTCCCTGCTCCGTCCGGCATCAATCCTGCTCACAGCTCGTGCGCACTTGGGGCATCGCCGGGAACTAGGCGATTATAGGAGCCTCAATTAACGAGCGTCAAACCGGCTGTCGACTGGTTAGCTCGAGTGTCGGCGCGTGTTTACCAGCCTCACCCGTTCAGCCGATTAGAAACCGCCCTAGAACGTCGTCGATACCGTCAGCCGGAACGTCTTCCTCGGCTCGCGGAAGATGTTCTGCGCTCCATAAGACTCAATGGCTTCCTGGTAGGTGTAATCGCCTGCGCCGCCGGGCGGGAACATGGCCCGCGTGATCAACTCAGCCGAGCAGCTCAGCTGCTTCTGGCCCAGGTTCACTTCGTTGCAATAGGGCCGCTCATACAGGCGCAGCGGGTTGTAGGCAAAGTAAAGGCGGAAGGGAGCGTTGATGATCGGCATAATCACCGAAAGCTCGGCGCCCGTTGACATACGAGGAACGAAGTTGGTGCCTGCAACCGGGCGGATGTCCTTGCGGAAACCGACTTCCGTGCCGGGGATGCCGCCCTGGCAGGATCCGTTGTTGTACACCGGGCAGCCATAGAGCGGAGCGGTCAGGGTAGCGAATCCCTCGGGACTCTGCGTCAGCTGTGCATGGCTTGTGGCCACGTCGATGCCGAAGTCATCGAAAAACGAAAAAGTGAAAGGTCCAACAACAGGGATCCGGTACTCCGCGTTGGCGGTCAGATCCGTATCGCCGCCAATGGAAGCAATGCCGTAAACCGGCAGCGGTACCTGGATGCACTGGTTGTCCTGGGGGTTGGTGGGGTCGCGTGGCACGCAACTGCCGTCGGGATTGGTGAGCTGGAAGTTGACCCGCGAGGGCACATAGCCGTAAGGCGTCGCGCCACGCACGTCAAACCCGCGCAATTCTTGTTCGCCGCCGGCGTAGAAACGATTATTCGGCGGAGCCACATCTCCGCCAAAGCCCTGGATGTAGCCCAATTGCGCCCGCAAGCCCAGCACATTGTGGCCGTCCTTTGAAAACTTCAGGTAGTGCATGGGAATGAATTGCTTGTACGCCACAACCGGGTTCACGTAGCGCACGCTGCCCCATATGCCCGAGGTTTGCACAAACGCCGTGTATTGCTTGCCCCCGCGAGGCCGAATCGGATCACTAACCGTATCGTAGGTGTAAGTAAGCGAGACATTGCTGTTCACGATGCCCGCCAGCGGGTTCGATCCCTGCACTCCGGAGCGGAAGGCGATGGTCTGGAAGAAGGTCGACGACGCCGTGCTGAAGGCCGTAATCGTCGACTTGGTCAGCGAGTATGTCATGCCCAGGCGCTGGAATGCATGTCTCTTTAGCGGGTATTGGATGGAAAAATTCAATCCATCCGATCCCACGTTGTAGTTCTGCGTCAGCGACTTCTCCGCGTTGGATAGGTTCAGCGATGCGCCCGTGGTGGTTTCGTAGTTCTTGGCTGCGTTGTAGTCCTGCTTGTTGTTGAAGATCTGGAACCCAATGTTGATCGGCCGGTTGCGGAAGTAGGGCTGTGTAAAGCCGAACAGGAAGGTGCGGCTCACGCTGCCCAGGTTGGCCTGCAAACTCAGCGTTTCGCCCAATCCCAAAAAGTTGTTCGTCGAGTAGTTCAGTCCCAGAAATGCGCCCGAAAGTCCGCTCACGCCGCCATTCAGGCCGATGGAGTTCTTGCCCTTCTCATGCACCTTTAAAAGCAGTTCGACTGTTCCGTTATCGGGATCCTGATGAGCCTCGGAGTCCTGATCGACCTTCAGCGGATCGAAGTATTGCAGTTGGTTGAGGCGCAGTAAGCTGTATTCCCAAAGCTGCGAGTTGTAGACCGAGCCCTCGTCGAGCATCAGTTCGCGACGGATGACCTTATCGCGAGTCGTCGTGTTCCCCGTAAACTCGATGCGCGACACGAAGAATTGCTTTCCTTCGTCGATGTCGATGTCCATCGAAACAGTTTTCTTCTGCTCGTCATACGTAATCTTGGGAATGGCTCCAAAGTTGATGTACCCCAGGCCTCCGTAGGCCTTCTTCAGGTTTTCCAGTCCCTTGCTCACGGCCGTGGCGCTGAACCAATCGCCTTCCTTGATTGGGAAGGTCGAGCGTAAAGCTTTCGCGTTGGTAAGCTGCTTATTTCCCGAAAATGTGATGGTGCCCAGCCGGTAGCGGCCGCCCTCTTCAATCGTCATCGCAATGTCGATGCGCTTGCCCCTGTTGGGCCTGAAGGTGAACCAGTTTAGCCCGCCCTCGTCGCGAATCTGGGTCTTGGGTTGCTCCACGGCGGCGCTGGCGTAGCCTTTGTCGCGGTAGGCCTGGCGCACGCGCTCAGTGTCCTCTTCCAGCTTCGATGAGTCATAAGTCTGCGGAAACAGATCCTCAAAAACGATGGAATACGGAATGCCGATGGGCTTCAGGTTCTTCATGGCGCGGCGCAGGTAGATCGCGTTCAGGTGCTCGTTGCCCACGAAGGTAATCTTGCCCACCTTCACCACCGGGCCTTCCTTGATGTTGAACGTAACCTGCACCGATGCCGGCGGCACGGTCTTGACGTCCGTCTTGACGGTCGCAAACTGGTGGCCGTGCTGGGCTAGCAACTCCTTGATCACATTCTCGGCATGTGTGATCCGCGTGGGGTCGTACTGGCTCTCCACTGAAAGGCCGACCTTTTCCTTTTTGAAGCCATCCAGAATGTCGGAGTTCGTGATCGAGTTGTTTCCCTTGTAGATGATGTCGCGAATCGTGGGCTTCTCGCGGACGAAAACATCCAGAATGACGCCCTTCTCTGAGTCCTCGCGCTCTATGCGCAGATCTTCAAAATATCCCGTGTTCCATAAGGAATTGAAGTCGCGCTCAACAGATTGGGGATCGTATGTGTCGCCGGGATGCGTAAACATCCGAGCGAGAATGGTTTCCTTGGGAATCCGCCGGTTGCCGATCACTCGGATTGAATCGATCGAATCGGAGCTTTGCGCCAATGCAGCCCCTGCGCATGATACCAGGGCGGCCAGCACAAAAACCCGCGCCAGAAGCCTGATAGCGGACGCGGCGCCGGAGATGGAAGTGTGCCTGAACTTCACCGGGGATGAGCCCTGCGACGAGCACAAAAACTCTTTCGTACCATATTTCGGGTTCACAGGAAGAATTTGCACACCCTCATTCGCTGAAAATCCGGTCCTTCCTTGGAGGCTTTTGATCGTTCCTTCAGGAAAGTTCGATTCTACAGGACCGCGCCCATCCTCCCCAAACTCCTGAGGTCCCCAACGACAGGCCTTCGTCGCTGGGGTGGAAACTTCCGGGGTCCCCGGCGACAGGTCTTCGTCGCTGGGGTGGCGCGGATGCTCCTTAGACGCACTCCAAAGCCGCAGGACACTCTCGTCCCAAAGCATGATTTCAATCGCCGAATCTTTTCTGCCCCGCGGACGTCCTATAAATGTGGGTTGCACTCTGAACTATCCTTTTCCCACGCTCGTTTCGATCGTCTCGTTTTAATCGTCTCGCTATAATCGTCTCGGTGGATCAGCTACCATAAGTAAGTTCAATGAAACGCCTTGCCGGAGTTAGACTCTGTGCGATCCGGCCCGGCGCACGGGAGTCGGTGCGCGTCGAAGATAGCCCAAAACCGGCCCCCATTTGCGTTTTCGTATACGGCTGCCTTCTGATAACCGGCCAACGACTGGCCTGAGCGCCTTCAAAACGCGGGCCGAGGAGCGAATACCAGCCCTATGATGTGGATTGTCCGGCTTGCGCTCAGGCGGCCTTATACTTTTGTCGTCTTCGCGCTGCTCATCTTGATTCTTGGCGTCTACAGCATCGAATCGATGCCGACGGACATCTTTCCCAGCATCGATATCCCGGTGGTTACCGTCGTCTGGCAATACGCCGGTCTGTCCGCCGATCAGATCGCCAACCGCATCATTACCAACGCCGAGCGCGGCATGACCACCACGGTCAACGACATCGATCACATCGAATCGCAGTCGCTTGTCGGCGAAGGCATCATCAAGGTCTACTTCCATCCTAATGTGAATGTCGGCCAGGCCGTCGCTCAGATTACCGCCATCAGTCAGGTGCAGTTGCGTTCCCTGCCGCCGGGGACAACGCCGCCATTCGTCATCCAGTACAACGCCTCGAGTGTTCCCATTCTGCAACTGGGGCTCTCCGGCCCCGGCCTGAACGAGACCCAGTTGAACGACTACGCCACGCAGACCATCCGCATTCAGCTATCCACCGTCGAAGGCGCCCAGGTTCCCTTTCCCTTCGGCGGAAAGCAGCGCCAGATCGAGGTTGATCTCGATCTCAACGCGCTTGAGGCCCGGGGACTTTCCCCGGGCGATGTAGTCAGCGCCATCACTGCGCAAAATGTAATCGCGCCCTCAGGCACGATTAAGCTCGATCGTTATGAGTACCAAGTCGAGTCAAACTCGGCGCCCTCCGTTCTCGATGACCTGAACAACTTGCCAATCAAGACGGTGAACGGGGCCGTTATCTATATCCGCGACGTGGCCCATGTCCGCGATGGCAACCCGCCGCAAACCAACATCGTCCGTGTCGACGGCCACCGCGCCATCATGATGAACATCATGAAGACTGGCTCAGCCTCCACCCTCGACATCATCAAGGACGTGAGGACAATCATCGACAGCCCGAGCATGAGGGGCCAACTTCCTTCCCAGCTCAAAATCGCGGCGCTCGCCGATCAGTCCATCTTCGTCCGCGGCGCCATCAGCGGCGTGGTACGCGAAGGCATCATTGCGGCTTGTCTCACCGCCATCATGATCCTGGTCTTTCTGGGCAGCTTCCGTTCCACCCTTATCATCGCGGTCTCCATTCCTCTGGCAATTCTCTGCTCGCTCATTTCGCTCTATGCGCTTCACGAGACCATCAACATCATGACCCTGGGCGGCCTGGCCCTTGCCGTCGGCATTCTGGTCGACGATGCCACCGTCGAAATCGAAAACATCAACCGCAATCTCGAATCAGGAAAAGAAATCGAGCAGGCCATCCTCGACGGCGCCGCGCAGATTGCAACTCCCGCTCTCGTTTCCACTCTCGCCATCTGCATCGTCTTTGTACCCATGTTTCTCCTCAGCGGCGTGGCGCGCTACCTGTTTGTTCCCCTCGCCGAGTCTGTGGTCTTCGCCATGCTCGCCAGTTATCTCCTCTCGCGCACCATCGTGCCCACTATGGCCAGGTACATGCTCAAAGAGCACGACGACGCGGAGGCTCACAAGAAACAGTTAAGCCGCAATCCTTTTGTCCGGTTTCAGTTGGGTTTTGAAAAACGATTCGAATCTTTCCGCCACGGCTACGTTCGCCTGCTCACTCTCTGCGTCGACAACTCCGGTGTCTTCCTGATCCTCTTTCTCGCATTTGCTCTCCTCTCGCTGGGTTTGACGCCTTTCCTCGGTCAGGACTTCTTCCCTTCCGTTGACTCGGGCCAATTCATGATCCATGTGCGCGCCCACACTGGCACGCGCATTGAGGAGACTGCCAACCTCTGCGATCACATCGAAGGAACAATCCGCGAGGAGATTCCCCAAAAAGAACTCGTCACGATCCTCGACAACATTGGCCTGCCCTACTCCGCGCTCAACCTCTCCTACTCCACCTCGGCGCCGGTGGGCACGGCCGACGCCGATATTCAGGTGCAGTTGAGCAAAGACCATCATCCTAGCGAGGTCTACATCGAGCGCCTGCGCGAAGTCCTGACCCGCGACTATCCCGGCGTCACGTTCTATGTAGTTCCCGTCGACATCGTTACTCAAATTCTCAACTTCGGGCTGTCGTCGCCCATCGACATTCAAATCGTCGGCTACAATCTCTATGCCAATCGCGCGCTGGCCGAGCGCATGCTCAACGAAGTCCGTTATGTTCGCGGAGCCGCCGACTCGCGAATCCAGCAGCCATTCAACGATCCCAACTTCACGGTGAATGTTGACCGCACCCGCGCCGAAAGCACCGGCCTTACTCAGCAGAATGTTGCCCAAAGCATGCTCGTAGCGCTCAGCGGCAGCTTCCAGACTAGTCCAAATTTCTATCTCGATCCGCGCTACGGAGTCACCTACAACATCGCCATTCAGTCGCCGCAGTATCGGCTCGACACAATGTCGGAGTTCCAGAGCTTGCCCATCACCAATTCCGCAACCAACGCGGCCATGAACCAGCCCTCCACCAGCACTTCGACCGGTGCACCCGGCGCAGCGCCTCTGGGCAGCATCGCGCCCGCTCAGACCTCCGGCGCCACCACCGCCGCACCCGGCGCTTCACAACCAGTGCAGGTGTTGAGCAACCTCGCCGCCATCGTCCCCGGAGCCGAGCAGGGCACCATCAGCCACTACGACGTGCAGCCTGTGATTGACATCTACACCAACGTCGAAGGCACCGACCTGGGCAGCGTAACCCGCGCCATGCAAAAGATCGTCGATGCCCACCAAAAGGACCTGCCAAAAGGCTCGCAGTTCATCCTCCGCGGCCAAAGCGAAACCATGTACAAGTCGTATTTCGGCCTGTTGAGCGGCCTCGCCTTCTCCATCCTTCTCGTCTACCTCCTCATCGTGGTCAATTTTCAATCCTGGCTCGATCCATTTCTCATCATTGCGGCCCTCCCCGCCGCGCTTGCCGGAATTGTCTGGTTTCTCTTCCTCACCGGAACGCGCCTCAGCGTGCCCGCGCTCACCGGCGCCATTATGTGCATGGGCGTGGCCACGGCCAACTCCATCCTCGTGGTAAGTTTTGCGCGCGAGCAAATGGAAATCCTCGTCGGCGATGCGCGCAAAGCCGCGCTGAACGCCGGCTTCGTCCGCCTGCGCCCTGTACTCATGACGGCATTAGCCATGATCATCGGCATGGTGCCCATGGCGCTCGGCCTCGGTGACGGCGGCGAGCAAAACGCGCCTCTGGGACGTGCAGTTATCGGCGGTCTGCTGTTGGCCACCGTGGCCACTTTGTTCTTTGTTCCCGCTTTCTTCTCTTTCATTCACGGCCGCCTCGAGAGCCGCCGCAAGCGCGAGCTCGACGACGAATCCGATGCCGCGCAATTCGACGAATTCGACCGAACACCGGAGTAAATATTCATGGCACAGGAACCGAATCCGAAATCTCAGCCGGCCGCGACCCACCACGAGACCGCCCCCGAGTCAGCGCCCATCTCCCCGCGCCGGGCATTGTTCGGCGTGGGCATCGTCCTCATCGTCCTGCTGGTGATCGCTGCAATTGGCGTCCTCCGCCGCTTCCATGCCAATGACGTTCTTGCCGCGCGCACCAACTCTCTCGCCGCGCCCACTGTCTCAGTCGCGCCCGCCACGTCCGGCGAGCCTGTCGAAACCCTCGTCCTTCCCGGCAACGTGACCGCGCTTACTGACTCGCCGATCTATGCCCGCACCGACGGCTACCTCGATCGCTGGTATTTCGACATCGGTTCGAAAGTCAAAAAGGGTCAATTACTAGCCGTCATCTCCACTCCCGAGTTGGACAGGCAGGTTTCGCAGGCCGAGTCCGATCTGGCAACGGCTCAGGCCACCGCCACCAACGCGCGCACTCAGGCAGATCGCTACTCCGGCCTGGTCAAATCCGACGCCGTCTCGCAGCAGGATACCGACACCTTCGTCAATCAGGCCGCCGCTACTGCATCAACGGTCAAGTCCGCCGAAGCAAACCTCCAGCGTCTGCGCGAAATGCAATCGTTTGAGAAGGTCTATGCGCCATTCGACGGCGTAGTCACCGCCCGCGAAGTCGATACCGGCCAGCTCATAAGCTCCGGCTCCGGCCAGAGCGCCGGCACCGAGCTCTTCCACATGCAGGCATTGCAAACGTTGCGCGTCTACACCAACGTGCCCCAGCTCTTCTCGCAAAACATCAAGCGCGGAGCGAAAGTCGAGCTCACCTTTCCCGAGTATCCCGGCAAAACCTTTCAGGGCACTCTCGTCCGCACCGCCAACGCCATCGATCCTGTCAGCCGCACGCTGCTCGTAGAGCTGGACGTCGACAACCGTTCCGGCCAGCTCATGCCCGGCGCCCTGGCACAGGTTCACTTCAAAACCACGTCTGCCACGCCAACTTTCAACGTGCCTGCCTCGGCCCTCATCTTCCGCCGCGACGCCGAAATACAGTTGGCAGTCGTGATTGACAGTAGCGATGGCACTGTCGCGCATCTGATTTCTGTCGGGATCGGTGAAGATGACGGTGCCACGGTCCAGATCGTCAGCGGCCTCAATCCCAACGACAGAGTCATTCAGGATCCGCCCGACTCGCTCATCGACGGAGAAAAAGTGACCGTGGAATCCTCGCAGAGCAGCGCCTTTGGCGCGGGGGGACTGTGACGCTGCGCGCCCATATACATGGATACACCCTGGCGTGCGCATCGCTCGCGCTGCTCCTCGTCGCGGGCTGCAAACCCGTCGGCCCAAACTACAATCGTCCCGGCTACAACGCCCCTCCTGCCTACAAAGAAACCGGTGCGACCACCGTCGTCGTCCCTCCGCCCAATCCGCAGAGCGGCGCATGGCAGCCCGCCAATCCGTCCGACGGAATGTTGAAGGGCAAGTGGTGGGAGATCTACCAGGATCCGCAGCTCAACCAGCTTGAAGACCGCATCGACACCAACAACGTCCAGCTCCGCCAGCAAATGGAGCTTTACCTCGCCGCTGAATCCCAGGTCCGCGCCGCGCGCGCCAATCTTTTTCCCACGCTCTCCGCCGGTCCCTCCATCAGCCGCGATCGCGTCTCAGCCCACCGTCCCCTGGCCACAGCGGGCAGCACAACTACCTACGGCGACTTCGTCATCGCAGGCCAGGCCAGTTGGGAGCCGGATTTCTGGGGCCGCGTTCGCCGCACCATCGAGCAGGCTCGCGCCAACGCGCAAGCTGACGCCGCGCAAGAGGCAAACGTAGCTCTCACGCTGCACGCCGAGATGGCCACCGACTACTTCGCCCTCCGCGGGCTCGATTCTCAGATCAGTTTCCTCACCACCACCGTCACCGATCTCGAGCACCAGCTCGACCTCACCGAGCGGCGTTTTCACGGCGGTCTTTCTACCGAAGTCGACGTCGCCCAGGCGCAGACTCAGCTTGAAGCAGTCCGCGCACAGCTCGTTGATCTCGGCGTAGCACGCGCGCAGTTCGAGCACGCCATCGGCACTCTCGCCAATGACAACCTGCCCGACTTCAGCATTCCGCCCTCCCCCCTCAACCTGACGCTGCCGAAAATTCCGCTCGGCGTGCCTTCACAATTATTGGAGCGTCGTCCCGACATCGCCCAGGCCGAGCGCCTCGCAGCCGCTGCCAACGAGCAGATCGGCATCAACATCGCCGCGTTTTATCCCAACATCACCCTCGGCGGAACGGGCGGCTTTGAAAGCACCAACCCCGGCACCTGGATTCAGGGTCCCAGTTCGCTCTGGAGTCTCGGCGCGCAGGCGACCGAGCTGCTCTTCGACGCCGGCCAGCGCCACGCGCTCACCGATGTGGCCCGCCACACCTACGAGGCTCAGGCCGACGGATATCGCAACACAGTCTTCCAGGCCTTTGACGATGTTGAAGATCAGCTCGCCGCGCTCCGCATCCTGGAGCAGGAATCTGAAACAGAACAGCGCGCCGTCGACGCCGCGCAGCACTCCTTTAACCTCTCCAACACGCGCTACAAAGGCGGCGCCACCAGTTATTTAGAAGTGCTGACCGCCGAGCAGACGCTCTTGCAAAACCAAATCACCGCCATCAACATTGAGAGCCGGCAATTCGCCGCCAGCGTCAGCCTCGTGCGCGCCCTCGGCGGCGGCTGGGACGTAACTCAGTTGCCCTAAAACCTGCGAACGCCACAACTGACTTGATCGCGGCACGCTTCTCAGTGGCCCGCAAGATACTCGCGGCGATATGATTCATGAATGTTTCTCCGCGCGACAGCCGATCCCCTTCTGGGTGCCGCACTGCCCCAATTCGATCAGCTCTTCCCGCCAGTCCCTCCTGCTCAGCAGTTGCAGCACACGCCAACCCTCATTGTCGCGGTGCTGATGGGCTGCCTTGCCATGGCGTTCCTCGGGCTTTGGCGAGCCGCACAGGATTTTCGAGCCTTTCGCAACATTGGAATATTTTTCGCAGTTGCAGCCACGGGTGAGCTATTCGATTATTTCGGAAGCCAGACCCTTTACTGGTCTCTGAGGGCCATAACGGCGGGTCTGCTCGTTGCGATGGCGGGCGCCGCGATGCAGATTCCGCGTCGTAGCTGGACGTTATTGTTCTGGCCAATCTATCTCTTTGTCTGCATTGCAGTATGGTTTCCGAACTTGTCTTTCACCGCCCCCTGGCCGTCGCTCATCGCCCAGGTTCTGCTTGCGATTCTGATTGTCCAGGGGCTGACGCGCAAAGATGCACCTGACAGAATGATCGCCGTCGCATTCTTGGGCTATTGGCTGGTGCGTCTGACCGTTTTCGGCTCCATCAAGCGCCTGACCGCCATGAAGGACTACGTTTCTTCCATCGGCGGCTGGCAATGGCCGTACCCAACCACCGCGCTGACCCTGGCGGGATTCGCAACCCTCGTAATCTTTATTCGCGCCCTCATCCGCGACCGCCGCGACAAGCAGCGCATGGCCGCTGAACTGGCCGCCGGCCGCGCCGTCCAGCATGTTCTCATCCCTGAAGAAGTTCCCGCAATCCCCGGATTCAACATTCAGTCCGTCTACAAACCCTTCGGAGAAGTCGGCGGCGACTTTTTCCAAGTCCTGCCGATCAATGCTCTGCAGATCAACAACGATTCCAGCGGAGTGCTCGTGATCATCGGCGACGTCAGCGGCAAGGGCATGCCCGCCGCGATGACCGTCTCGCTGTTGGTTGGGACAGTGCGCACACTGGCACACTACACATCCAGCCCCGGAGAAATCCTGGCCGCCATGAACCAGCGTATGCTCGCCCGCAGCAACGGCGGCTTCACCACCTGCCTCGTCCTCCGTGCCGACGCTGACGGCGCGCTCACCATCGCCAACGCAGGCCACATTCCGCCTTATGTCGACGGCAAAGAACTGCAGTTTGAGAGTGGTCTCCCGCTGGGAATCTCCGCCGACACCATCTACGCCGAATCAACCTTCCAACTGTCCCCTGAGCAGCAACTCACTCTTCTTACCGACGGCGTAGTTGAGGCCCGCGACAAGGCCGGAACGCTCTTCGGCTTTGAGCGAAGCGCATCTCTCAGCACTCAGCCCGCCGAAGCCATTGCCATTGCAGCCCAGGCCTTCGGCCAGGACGACGATATCACCGTCCTCTCCGTAATCCGCACACCCGTAACCCGCATACCCATACACCCGTAGAAACGACCCGAATCCTGCCCGATCCCAATCCTGCAGTGGCATAGCTCAGCAAGCTATCTCAACCTCTTAACCGCCCACTTCGGCCGTCTATCCCCAAGAATTGCAAGAAAACCATCCGTCCCAACGCCGCCAAAGTGATTCCTAAAATGGTAATCCCGCCGCTCTTGCCGTCGATTTATCCAAAACCTGAAACAACGCAACCCGTTCCGGCAGCATCGTAGTCGACAAGGAGCCCCTCATGAAAAAGCTGCACACAGTTCTAGCGCTCGCGATCCTTTCCACAAGCCTTTTGGGCGGTGTTGCCCTTGCCCAGGACCATCACGATGCGGACCATCGCGACAATCACTCTTACGTTGAACACAAGGAATGGCACAAAGGCGCGCCCATCAAGCACGAAGACTGGGATCGCGGCGACAAAGTCGATTACCACCAATATCACCTGAGCGCCCCGCCACGCGGTTACGAATGGCGCATGGTTGACGGCTACTACGTCCTCGCCAACACCTCCAACTTCCAAATTCGCACCACCATCCGCATCCCGTAACCTACCCTACCCTCCCCGCCCATAAAGGCCGCCGGCTAAATCTGCACCGGCGGCCTTCGCATCTTCGTGACCATGCAGGTCCAACTTAGCCCGGCTCACATCAAGCGCATCCAGAAATTTCTGCCTATTTTGTCCTTACGGCAAAATCATACGTAGCCCTGTAACCTCTTGAGCAGAGGGCCCCCGCAATGTTGATCCGCCTCGCATACGACATTCAATTCGATATTCCGGCCAGCGTCGCGATGGTTGCTCTCCTCAATGTCCATCCATCCCGCGCCGGCGATCTGCTCGAGCCGGATGAGTTGCAGACCGACCCGAAGCTTGAAATTACTTCTTACATCGACAGCTTCGGAAACAGATGTTCGCGGTTTGTCGCTCCTCCAGGGCAACTCAGGCTCTTCAATTCCGCCCTGATACAGGACTCCGGCTTGATCGACCAGGCCGATTGGTCGGCCACCGAATCGCCCGTCGGCGAATTGCCCAACGAAACCCTCAGCTTTCTGCTCAACAGCCGCTACTGCGAGGTCGATCGTTTCTCCACCATCGCGCTTGAGCTTTTCGGGCAAGTCAATCCCGGCTGGGGCCGCGTTCAGGCCATTTGCGACTGGGTTCACACAAAAGTCGCGTTCAATTATCAACACGCGCGCCCCACCAAGACCGCTCTCGATGTGTTTACCGAGCGCGTGGGCGTCTGCCGCGATTTCCAGCATCTCGCCATCACCTTCTGCCGCGCCCTCAACATTCCTGCGCGCTATGCCACCGGATATCTGGGAGACATTGGAGTGCCCGTCAGGCTTCCCATGGATTTCAGCGCATGGTTCGAGGCCTATTTAGGCGGCCGCTGGTGGACCTTCGATGCTCGCAACAATCAGCCCCGGATGGGCCGCATCCTCATGGCAACCGGCAAGGATGCCGCCGACGTGGCGATGACCACTTCGTTCGGCCAGGCAGATTTGCGCAGTTTTTTCGTCGTCACTGAAGAAGAGACCGCCGCAAGCGCTAAAGCGTATTCACAGCAAAAAACTGCCGCGAACTAAGCGGCGAACTAGAGCCGCGAATTAAAGATGCGGATTAAAGGCACGAATTAAAGCAGGCCCGGAAGCAGTCAAGCTGCCCGATAACCGCGCCCGATACACATCCTCTGCTAAACATCGTCTGACAGGCTTTTCTGTATGTCCTGAGCCACTTCATCCACTGAAGTATTCCGGCTGAGCTGTTCGATATTTTCGCTGTCTTTCATATCCGACAACCCCACCTTCTTCGCGATCTGTTGGTTCATGCCGATCACCGCCGTCACCTCTTTTTCCGTGAGCAGCAGGATTTGCAGCACCAGATGTTCCCGCTCATCGGCCCGGCGGGCCAGTCGCGACTGCCTCATCAGGATCAGGCTGGCCAGCAGAATAGCCTCCATGGCCACAACCGTTCCGAGCAGCGTAAATGGCATCGGATCGAATTGCCGAATCCCCGGCAAATGCACAGTGTTTATCAGAATCCAGAAGAAGAAGAGAACGATATGTGCGGCCACAAATCCAAGATTGCCCACAATGGCCGCCGTTAGATCTCCCAGCCTCTCCGCCGGCGATCTCCGCGCCAGAAACTCCTGCTCATGTTTGGCGATGGTCTCGATGTGGTCTTGCACATGACTGTGTTCTTGCGCCTCATTCGGAATCGGCATCATTGGAGCCCTCGCACAGAAGTCTCGTACTTAAAGGTTGGCGGCCTTGCTGATTGGATGATGTATCGGCAGGCAAGGAAGGAAGTAGAGACGCAAGACGTGAAGAGGTAAACCGAGTCGCGATGAGTCGCTGCTGTTTCTTCTGAGATCAGCGCTTGTTCTCTGTATATCATCGGCGACGCGGCGAATCGCTGAAACGATGTCAAGCCCCGCCCACAGCCGATTCACCGGTAACCCATTCAAACCAAGGCCCAAAAATCGCCCGCCAGGTTTGCCGATTAATTCCCGCCTCGGCGCATACTCAAACTATGAGCGCACAACAGACCGCCTCCATACCCGATCTTCACAACGCGAAAAACCGCCCTCGCCAGCCCTCCAACTTCGCGACAATACATTTGCCTTATATTCGTTTCGCAACATGATTTGGCCTCGAATTCGAAAAAAGGTGCACTTCGTTTGGTGCAAAGTGTACTTAACCCTTTTATCATCAATATAACTTTGCAAAAGTCGCGTCGAAAAAACGCGAAAAAACGAGCAAAATCGACCCCAATTCGACCCTTTTCCGGCCTTTTTCGGGGCTTTTTCCGGCATTTGGCATCTTCGCCAGATTTTCGCCTCGCCGGCGCACATTTCCGCCCACGGTTTCCGGGGCGCGGCAGCCTGCCCTGAGCTCTACCCAAAACTCTAGCGAGTCCCGTGCGAGAACGCCCCCGCCGGCACATCCGCGAGCGCCATGCCCGGCCCCTCCCAAAGCAGCCTGGGTGCGCCTTCGGTCGCAGTATTCAGCGCCTCGATGTGGAGCGCGTGCAAGCCAGCCCTCAAGCCAATTGCCCCGCGATCGTACCGCAGCGCATTCCCCGGGGCGCCGCAGACCAGCCCGAAAGCCGGTCCCGTCTTCGCCACGTCCATGCCGTCAATTGTCAGCCGCGCGCCATCACTGTCGATCAGATGAAACGTGTAGCCGCCGTCAGCCGGAATGTTGATCCATCCATCCCACACCGTTGCATGGGGCATAACCGCATGTGGCATGATCGGCGGAAACCCGCTGCTCAGCGCAGGCTCTCCGCTCAATGGAACCGCGGGCACCTGAGCCTCAAGATTCGCCGACGCGCCGGTATTCTGCGGCTGAAGCATCGAGAAATCCGGCAGCTCCGACCACGTGCCCGAATAGATCTTCCAATTCAAACCCGCCGTAGTTGGCCCAGCAATCTTGATCGCATCGTGAAATTGCTCAACCACCACAACTCCCTGCGCCGCCCAATCCTGATGGCCGTTCCCGAGCCCAGTCCCATCCGTCACATGCAGCAAAACACGAAATCGTCCCGCGCCATTGCGTCCGTCCAACTCGGTCCCCAGCGCGTCAGGAAAGCGATGCCGCACGCTGCGTCCGCGTGCCGAGGTTCCATCGCCAAACAGCCATGTGTACTGCGCGCCCGGCACTTCCTTGGCAGCGCCCGCGGCTCCCGTGGCCATGAACGTCACGTTCTGTCGCGGCGCGATTACTTGCGGCTCAACACTGAAAGCCGCTTCCAGCGCGGGTGCCGGCGCGTACGTTGGCTCGGCCGCGCCGCCTGAAACAGCCAGCGGCATCTGCGCGTCGCTCGTGACGCGCAGATGCCCGTACTTCACGTTGTCAAAGGTCACATCGCTTACGTCGCCGATCATCGTTGACTCGGCGAGCGGCGGCTGATCGAGTGCCCAGATGTTGCGGAACGTAAATCCGTGCAGGCTCGGTTGTTCCTGCTCCATCTGCACCAGCGAATACCAGTTGTCGAGCAGCAGATTCTCAAACGTCACGCCCGAGTGATCACCGCTTGCTCCATTCGCGCCCCAGAACCCAAGCAGGCCAAATGTTTGCCCGCAGGCCCCGATGCCCGCGTGCAGAATGTCCGAGTCGCGCAGCGTAAAGTTGTGCAGGTTGTAGATCTTTTGCGGCCATCCCAATCGCACCACATTGGAAATGCTTGTCGACAGCTCGCTGTTCTCAACCAATACATTGCTGACATCGGCGCCGGGCGCGGTCAACGCGGCCTGCGTGTAGCCGTCCCAATTGCCCAGTGCCGCCAGGTCGTCGTCTGAGGCGCGAATGAATGAATGATTCACAATCGTGTCGCCGCCGCCCAGCCAATCCAGGCCGTCCTGGTTCGCGTTGCCTGGGTTGCCGCCGATCACGCGCAGATTGTCAAATCTCAACCCAGTCGAATCCTTCATCTGGATCGACCATGTGCGCGACCGGATAATGCAGGTCAGCCCGTCGATCTCCACGTTGTGCGCCTCGTAGGCAACTATGCAATGCCAGTCCGGCTTCTGCATCCATCCCGTGTCGCTGTTCGCATCCTGCGGCCCGTCGTACACAATCGTTCCCCGCCCCAGCACCTTCACGTTTTCCACCTGCCACAGGTTCAGGCTGCCGAACACGAACGCGCCGGGCTCAAGATAAATCGTGTCGCCACTTTTGGGATTCAGGCTCTCTCGATGTACGCCCGCAGGCACAACCGTTACGTTAGGCCCACTCGGCGGCGGCGCAGGCGGCGAGTCCGCAAAGAGAAACAACATACGCGCCTGATTTAGAAAGTCGCCAGGCCGCGAGATGGAAATCTTCACCGGGCTTGTCAGGCGGAACCGAATCGTCTGCGGCTCCCCCTCCGGGTGCGACGCGCGCAACCCCAGCCGCCATGGCTCAATGTCCACGCCGCCATCCCAGAAATGCGGGTCGGCGGCAGTAATCGAAATGTCCATTGGCCCGGTTGCATTGAAGCTGACGAACTCGTAATTCGAGGCGGCGTGCGCCACGTCTACACGTTGGTTGTTCACCATCACAGCGAAGAAGCCATCGCGCATCTCATCGGGAACGGGAGCGGCCTGAATGCCCGACCCAGCCTGCGCGGCGCCGCACGCAGCGCTTGTAAGCATAAGAATGGAGATAAGTACCGCGCGAAAACCCGGCAACAGGCAAACCCTCAAGAAGGATTCAGGAAACCAAACCACTGTAGCACCCAAGCGCAAAGCTCAAGCCTCGACGACACCTGACCGCGCCCGAATGTATAATTCGTGACGCGAAGAAAATCCCGACTTCGCCCAAATCTGCGCGAGGTGACCCCAATGCCCTTCTCCCGTCTCGTTCCGTCCTGTGCTTCTTCCCTTCCGCTCATGGCCGTGCTCGGTCTCTCGGCGGCGGCCTCGCCTACATTCGCGCAAACTGCGCCCATCACCATCAATTCCTCCGTCACCATCGTCGAAAGCGCGCAAGAGCCCGGCCCTATTCATCGCGCGACCGAAGACCTGCGTCACGACTTCTCCAAGGTCTTCGGGCAGCAGCCGAAGCTGGTGTCGAGTCTTAGTGACGCGGGCCCGGTCACGCTCCTGATCGCACAAAATCAAAATGCGCCGGCCGAAGCTGGATGCGCTGCCGCGAGCGGCACTGAGGCCTTTGCGTTTTCGCTCACCAACTCAGGCGGCAAGCATGTCGTCTGCCTCACCGGAACGGACATGCGCGGCACCATCTTTGCCATCTATGAATTTTCTCGAGCGCTTCTCGGCGTGGATCCAATGTATTTGTGGACCGACAAGCAGCCCGCAAGGCGCGCGTCCATCGCCTTGCCCGCGGATTTCGCGCGCGCTTATCCCAGCCCAGTCTTCAAGTACCGCGGCTTCTTTACCAACGACGAAGACTTGCTCAGCGGCTGGATTCCGCCAGCCAAAGGCGATCAGACAGGAATTTCTCTCAAGGCCTGGGACATGGTATTCGAGACAACGCTCCGCTTGAAAGGCAACATGGTGGTGCCGGGCACGTGGATCTTTCCTGATGACGCCCAGGTGCATGCCGCCACCGAACGCGGCTTGATCGTCAACCAGCACCACGCCATCCCGCTCGGCGTAAACGTAGCGCGCTGGCCCGCGGATGTGCCCTACAACTACTCCACGCACCCCGAGATTCTGGAGCGCGCCTGGACCAACGCGGTCAACGCATACAAGCCGGACGAAGAAATCCTTTGGAGCGTCGGCCTCCGCGGCCTCTCCGATTCAAGCTATGCGTCGCTCGATGAAAGTGTCCGCAACAACGACCCGCTTCTCGGCCAGCGCATTAGCGCGGCTATCGCCGACCAAATGAAGATCGTGCGTGCAAAATATCCCAACGCGCAATTCGTCACTGACCTTTGGCAGGAGGGCGCGCGCCTCATGCAGGAGGGCTACCTGAAAATTCCGCCCGAAGTCAGTCTGGTCTGGGCCGACACCGGCTACGGCGACATGCAGGATGGCGGACAGGTAGCAGCAGGTCACGGAATGTACTTCCACGTCGCCATGATGAACGGCCAGGCGAATCAACTCACGGAGATGGTCTCGGTCAAAATAATCCAGTCCGAGATCGGCCGCTATATCAATGCCGGCGCTACCTCTTACTTCCTGGTCAATACCAGTGACATCCGGCCTTACGTAATGACCACGCGCGCGGTGATGAATATGGCATACGCCGGTAATTTGACCGGAACGCCCACGGCCACCGGCGCCCCCGCCGACAACGGTGACGCCGAAGACGCCTACTATCGCCAGTGGATCACCGACGAATTCGGCCCGCGTTCCGTCGCTGCTTTAACCAAAACCTACAAAGATTACTTTGCCGCGCCCTCGCTCCGTCCGCCCTTCGGCCCACCGCGCCTGACCTCGGCGGGCAACGCGCCGCCTCCTGCGCCGCGCAGCAACGTTCCTCTCTTCGAAGGCGATAACCACTATCACTCAGAGGCGCGCCGCCTGATTTTGGACACGCTGAGCGAGCATCAGGTCGCCGCGATTCCCAGTCAGTCGCCAAAGTGGACACTGCCGCGCGTGATGCCGGAGCCAAATGAACAGGTACGCGCAACTCTGATCGATCGCGACATCAAGGATTGCGCCGACGCTCAACCACGCTGGGATGCGGCGTGGAACGATGCAATTGCGGCGAAAAGCCTGATCGATCCCGCGTCGAGCGCCTATTACCAGGAGGCGATCCTGACCATGATCACCATCAATCGCGAAAGCAACCACATGCTGTTTGAGGTGGCCAGCGCCGTGAAGGACGCCAATGCCGGCGACACGGCGAAGGCTCAAACCGAAACCGCCCAAGCTCTTCGCTCACTCGACGCAATTCAGGCCTCCATGCACGCAGCCGAGTACGGTAAATGGAAGAACTGGTATCGCGGCGACTGGCTGACGGGTGTCTATCGCACCCGCGAGCTTGTTCAGGCCTACGCCGATCACCTCAAGGATCCCTTGGCCAAGCTGCCCGCGCCTGCCTCGTGGAGCGGATGGGAGGGATATTTCCACATCATGGAATACGAGGGCGACCGGTCAGTGGATGTGCATTGAGGCTCGCGTTGTGCCCTTGCATAAAGTAATCGGGGCCGCGCCATGGCCGGCCCTAAAAACCAACGCGCCAGGCAGTTTCCAAATATAATCGTCCAAGGCTCTCCGTTAACCGCGACGCGCAGGGTCATTGCGCGCCGGCCTCGATGAGTACCGCGCACTGGTGCTGCCTTCTCAATGAATCAAGAAGAACTGATCCTGATAACTGGCGCGACGGGTTTTCTGGGCAAGCAAGTTGTCCATGAGCTGTTGCAGCGCGTGCCGCGCGCCAGGCTTGCCCTGCTTATTCGCCCACGTACGGGTCAAACTGCCGCGCAGCGCGCTGAATCGATCGTTCCGGCTGCGGACTTCTCACGCGTCCAGGTTTATGGCGGAGATGTCAGCGAGCCCAACTGCGGCTTGAACGCTGCAGACCAGCAGCTGCTCTGCGCCGAGACCACGCGCGTCATTCACTGCGCGGCCACCGTGCGTTTCGATCACACGCTTGAAGAAGCCCGACATATGAACGTCGATGGCACGCGGAAGATGTTGGACTTTGCCGCGTCGATGCGCTCTCTCAAGAGCTTTGCTTATGTCGGCACAGCGTATGTAGCCGGCGAGCGTGAAGGACTCATCCTCGAAGGCGAGCTGAACGTCGGCCAGCGCTACCGCAATACCTACGAACAAACCAAGGCTGAGGCTGAAGCACTCGTGCGTTCGCGGCAAGGCTCACTTCCATGCATCATTCTTCGTCCAAGCATCATCGTGGGCGATTCCGAGACGGGTGTCACTTCCAGCTTCAAAATGTTGTACTGGCCGCTCAAGATCTACTCGAGAAGGCTCTGGCGAACTGTGCCGGGATTCTCCGACGCTGTCCTGGATATTGTGCCCGTCGATTATGTCGCAAGAGCCGTCGCGCAGCTGACATTCGACGAAAACGCCTTGGGCGTCACTGTGCATTTATGCGCCGGGCCACGTGGTAGCGCCACAATTGAGCGCGTAGCACAGCGCGCGGCGGAGTATTTCAAGGTTCGCGAGCCGCGCTACGTCGATCCGAAGATCTTCTTCGCCGTTGTGCGGCCGCTGCTTTCGCTCGTGCTCTGGGGGCGCAAGCGGCGCGTGCTCGTTGACGGCCGCGCCTACCGCGATTACTTCACCATGCGCATGCAGTTTGACACCACAAATGCCGAGCTGCTGCTCGGGCCGGCGGGAATCCTTCCGCCACCGGTCATGGACTATCTTGACCGCCTGCTTCACTATTGCGTGGCCAGCGATTGGGGCCGTAAGGAAGTTCCGGCACAATGAATCTCCTCCGCCGCATTCGACTCGCCCGAGACCGCTCTATAACGGTCGCCAACCTGGTGGACGAATTACTGCGTCGAAATGGAGACTCCGAGGTCTCAGTTAGCGAAGACGGCTCTTTCCATCTTTCCAGCCTGCACGAGGAACTTTGTCAAATCGATGCCTTTCTGCGCCGTTCGATCGGCCTGCGCCCTGGCGAGCCGGTGGCCATTTATCGCACCAATGATCGTCACTGCCTTCACTGGTTCCTGGCCATCATCCGCGCCGGCGGAGTTGCTGTCCCGCTGAATCCTCAGCTCTCTCTCAGTGAGGTTCGGCGCATCCTATTAGAAAGCGGCACTCAGATTCTCGTCACTGACAAGGCGGTCTTCGAGCGCAGCATCGTAGATCGAAGCGCTTTGAATGTTCGCGCCTGGATTCAGGTGGACGGTGAAACTGAGACTCTCGAAGGATTTATGCGCCTCGTCGATTGCGGTAGGCCCTTTCTGCCTGTCGCCATCGATCCCGCGGCCACTGTCGCCGTCTTCCACACCTCCGGCACCACTGGTTTTCCCAAGGGAGCGGCTCTTTCCAGCCGTGCTCTGCTCGGCGCCCGCGCGACCACGGTTTTTGCCGGGCTTTTTCTCGGCTCCAGGGATCTTGCGCTCATCGCGCTGCCATGGTCCCACATCATGTCCGTCAGCATCGCTCTGTATGGATTGATGGCCGGAGTCCGCGGATGCCTTCTCGAGCGTTTCGATGTCGAGAGCGCGCTCGATTTAGTTGAGCGATTCCGAGTGACCGCGGTTGTTGGCGTTCCGGCGATGCTCTCACGGCTGGTCAACGCCAATCCCGATCCCTCCCGACTGGCGAGCGTTCGCGTGTGGCTTTCGGCCAGCGACTATTTGCCTGAAGAGATTCGCGATCGTCTGCACGATTTCGGCGCTCTCCTCCGGTTGCCGGCCGGCCGCCGCATTCCTCCCGTGATCTTGAATGGCTACGGCATGGTCGAGTTGGGCGGACTGGCCATGATGGGCATCGAATTGTCGCTCATTCCTGGCAGCGGCCAACTTTGCCTTCCCGTCCCGCCCTTTCAAGTTCGCATCGCCGATGAAAACGGCCGGCGCGTTCCAGTTGGTCATCCTGGCGAGTGCCAGATTCGCCGCCACGGTCTGAGCCCGCACTACTGGAAGGATAAGGAAGGCAACAACGGCCTGTTAACAAGCGACGGATGGCTGCGTACTGGTGACCTGGCGACGCGCAACCGGCTCGGGATGATCCGCATCGTCGGTCGCATCAAGGACGTCATCAAGTCAGGCGGCTACTCGGTTTACGCCCGCGAATTGGAAGAGGCAGTGCTCGCCCATCCTGAGGTCGTGCGGGCCGTGGCGTTCGGTCTGCCGCACACAGAAAAAGGCGAAGTTCCGGTTGCCGCGGTTGAGCTGCTTCCAGGTGCTTCTGCCACTGAAGAAATTCTGCTGGCCTGGTGCCGTCAGCGCCTCGCCGCATACAAAGCACCGCGCCGCATCTGGATTCTGGAATCCGGCAGCATGCCGCAAACTCACAATGGCAAGTTGATGCGCCGTGTTCTCCGCGAGCGGTTCGCGGCTGACGTCAAAATCTAGTAAAAACCTAGTCGTGGCGAAGCGCATCCACCGGCGAAAGCTTCCCGGCGCGCCATGCCGGCACGGCGCCGGCAATCAGCCCCGCAACCAGCGCAATCACCATCGCCTGCACCAGAAGCGGCCACTCGAGAGTATCTGAAACAAAGGTCGCGGTCTCCGGCAGGCTCGCCAGGATACGCAACGATGCCCATCCCAGCAGCAGACCGAAGACTCCACCACCCAGGCCGAGAATGGCCGCTTCAAATTCGATGAGCAGCAGTATTTGCGTCCTCTTCCATCCCATGGAACGCAGCGTGCCGATCTCCTGCGTGCGCTCGAATACGCTCATCACCATGGTGTTCGCAATTCCCAGAATTCCGATGACAAGTGCCAGCATCGAAGTGCCCCACGCGGATGCCTGCGCAAGTCTCACGAACTGATTCTCGCTGGCGCGCTCTGCCGCGGGAATCGCCTTTAGGCCCGGCACAGCAGCTTCGATCTCCGCTTGCGCGCGCTTCACGTAGTGATCCCATGGCTCGCCTTGCGGAGCGGGTCGCAGGCGCACATCGATCGTTGACACCTTGCCTTCGACGCTGCTCAGCTTCTGCAACTCGTCGAGCGGCATCACCACCGCGTCGGCTTCGAGTGCCGAACCGCCGTGATAAACGCCCACCACCGTAAACGGCGTCCCTTCAATCTGCAGAGCGTCTCCGGCCTTTTTCTTTAATGATTGCGCCAGAATATCGCCCAGCATCACCTCCGGCTGGCCGTCCTCGAATCGCTTTCCTGACAGAATCTGCAACGAGTCCAGCTGGTATCCGCTCGCCTGCCATCCGTAAACCAGAGCATTCTCATCCGCGGTCAGGTCCATCTCGTTGATGATTGCGGGCGAGGCCTGTGACACAACAGGAAGTATCCTCAGTTTTTCGGTCACGGATTGATCCAGAGACGTATTCAGAAACGTGCCGCGAATCACCGCAATGTCGGTGCGGCTGCTGGAGTAGATCTGCATCCATTGCTGCTCGAACGACCGGGAAAAGCCCACCAGGCCCACAAACGCGCCCACAGCCATGCTGATTCCGCCCAAAGTAAGCAGAGTTCTCAGCCTTCTGCGTCGAAGATTCTTCCAGACGAATTTCGTAAACGAAAGAGAAGCAGCCATTGAGCCGGACCCGATCCTTCGGCGCGGAAACAGTTTAGGAACGAACGTCCGGCTACAGCGGTTCCACAATTGCAATACCCAGGTCCGCAGCCGCCAAGTGGCTTTTTCACCAAGAAAAAGCCACCCTGCATGACGTCGGAAAGGGCACGTGAATTGTGGAACCGCTCTTGCCCAGAAACGTTCACCCCGCCCACTCAAGAGCATAGGGCTTCAAACCCGCACTTGCAATGCGCTGCAGGCTTAGATGCCTTCGCCCATCGTGACGTAGACCCGCAGCCGTTCCAATTCGACACGGTAGGCCGCGCGCTCGGCCTCTTCGGCCGCAAAGGGATCGGGCGGGCACGGTTCCGCGCCCAGTCGTTGTTCCAGTTCCTCAACGCGCGCTGAAAGCGCAATGAGCGCGTCAGAGAGCGGGTCCTTGATGTCGTGCGGATCGGTAAGGAGCACCCGCTCGCCATTGCGGTAGACGATATGAGCCGGAACGCCCACCACCGTCGAATTCGGCGGCACATCGGAAAGAACCACGGAGCCCGCGCCAACACGCGAGTTTTCACCCACCGTCAGGTCGCCCAGGATGTTGGCGTTGTTACCAATAAAGACGCGATCGCAGATGGTCGGATGGCGCTTGCCCTGCTGCTTGCCCGTGCCGCCTAGCGTAACGCCCTGATAGATGGTCACGTCGTTGCCCACAACGGCCGTCTCGCCGATCACTACCCCGGTGGCGTGGTCGATAAACAAGCGCTGACCGATCAACGCGCCCGGATGAATGTCGACGCCGGTATAGAACCTGCCCACCTGCGAGAGTACCCGCGCCAGGAGCCGCAAGTTGTGACGCCAGAGCCAATGCGACACGCGATAAATCCACACCGCCCACAGTCCGGGGTAGCACAGCACGACTTCCAAACGCGTGCGCGCAGCAGGATCGCGCTCCATGATGGAGTTGATTTCATCGCGCATTCGGCCAATAACTGACATAACGTTCAAGCGAAATAGGGACCAGGAACGAAGGAGGTAGGAAGTTCGTTTAGCACCGCCTACGTCCCTTAGTCCCTAGTCCCTCAGTCCCTAAGTCCTTGCACTTCCTACGCTGTCACCGCAATCGGCTCGGCCTGCAACGCCAGCGCCTGCTGCCGCAGCGGTTCAAAGAGCACGCTCGACAAGTAGCGCTCGCCGAAGTCCGGAAGCACAACCACGATCAGTTTGCCTGCATTCTCGGGCCGTGCAGCCACCTTTAGCGCAGCAGCGGTTGCCGCGCCTGAGCTGATTCCGACAAAGAGGCCCTCTTCCTTTGCCAGCCTGCGCGCCATCTCAACCGCCTCGTCATTGGTCACCTGGACAACTTCGTCAATGAGCTTGGTATCGAGAATGCTGGGGACGAATCCCGCGCCGATTCCCTGAATCTTGTGCGGGCCAGGCTTACCGCCAGAGAGCACCGGGCTGTCGGTCGGTTCCACGGCGACGGCCTTGAACGTCGACTTCTTCGGCTTGATGTAGTTGGAAACGCCAGTAATGGTGCCGCCGGTTCCGACACCGGAAATCAGAATGTCGACCTTGCCGTCCGTGTCGTCCCAAATCTCCGGACCCGTTGTCTTCAGGTGGATGGCCGGATTGGCCGGGTTGTCGAACTGCTGAAGAATAAAGCCATTCGGCGTCTTCTCCAGAATCTCGTTGGCCTTGGCGATCGCGCCTTTCATGCCGTTCGGGCCCGGTGTGAGCACGATCTCCGCGCCGTAGGCCAGCAGAGTCACGCGGCGCTCAAGGCTCATGGTTTCGGGCATCGTCAGGATGATCTTGTAGCCCTTGACCGCGGCCACAAACGCCAGCGCGATGCCGGTATTGCCGCTCGTCGGCTCGATCAGAATCGTCTTCCCGGGTGAAATCTTGCCGGCCTTCTCGGCGGCGTCGATCATGGCGAAGCCGATGCGGTCCTTCACGCTCGATGCGGGGTTCTGGCTTTCCAGCTTGGCGACGACGGTAGCGGGCAATCCCGCTGCCACACGGTTCAGCCGCACCAGAGGGGTGTGGCCAATCAATTCAGTAACATTCGCGGCAATGCGCGCCATGATGATCTCCTTTTTTCCGAGGCCCGAGGCCCGGATCGCTTGTGAAACGGATTTTAGAGCCTGCTATTAGGGAACGGTGCAGCTTGTCAGGGATTGAAACGCGCGCAATCAAGCGCACGACGGCATCGGAGCTGGCACCAGGACGGCGTTAGCGACATCGATGCATAGAGATAGCCTAGACCCAACGCCCCGCCGAAGGCAAGCACTATCGATTTTCGATGGCAAGCGCTATTGTTTGCGCCGGAAAGGCAGCCGGAATCCCCGACTTTTCTCACTCCCCAATTAACTTGCACGAAATCGGGATGCTCTGCCCTTGAACCGCCGCAAGCGAACCCTCGTAAAGCCCGCAATCGAGCAGGTTGTTCGGCGAGGACTTGCGGCCGGAGTAGACATTGATCAGGAGCTGCGGTCCCTGGCTGTCTATCCATTTCACCATGGCCTGGTCGGGCTTCACGCCGCTAAAAGTTGCGATGGCGCCGGGAGCGATCTCGCGGTCGACCTCACCGATGTCAAGCTGACCCACATGGTCCACATATTTCTTCGGTGTACCCGCTATGGGGGATGCGTTCAGATATCCCGCCACAATCACGGTCTCTTTCGCCGCGACGAGCGTGTCCATTGCCTTTTGGGAGTACGTGACCTTCACGGTGAAACTGAAAACTGCCGGCGAAGGCCCCGGCGCCGCAGATTTCGGATTCTGCTGTTGCGCGAAAACCGGCCAGTGCGTCGCAATACCTGCAACGAAGAGCAGCAGGAGGAGAATCGCTGGAATAGAAAAAACTAAGCGCCTTGACATGGATGCAATCGTACCCCAGGGCCCGCAAACCCGGGAGAGAATTTGTGTGCCGGGCTATAAAAGCAGTCCTCCCGGCAAATCAAAGGATCGGATTCAGCCCGTATTCCGCAGTCCCGCCGAAATTCCGTTGATCGTCGCGGCAATCGCGCGATTCACTTCGGGAGTGTTTTTGCCCGCGCGCTTCCGGCGCAGCATGTCCACCTGGATCAAATGCATCGGATCGACGTAAGGATTGCGCAGCTTGATCGAATGAGCCAGCACCTGGTTTGTCTGGAGCAGTTCCTTCTGCCGCGTCACTGCAAGCACCGAGCGCACCGTGCGATGAAATTCGGATTCGAACATATCGTAAATGCGCTCGCGCAGCTTCGAGTCGCCAACCA
>Ga0182024_10003730_pt1 | contig 35894 bp, 36 predicted proteins | sample P32metaG_FD_120480 | JGI IMG/M metagenome (GOLD analysis project Ga0182024, IMG submission 120480) | Permafrost microbial communities from Stordalen Mire, Sweden - P3-2 metaG (Illumina Assembly) | ecosystem: Environmental > Terrestrial > Soil > Wetlands > Permafrost | place: Sweden: Stordalen...
AAGCCGATTCTCAGGCGGCCGTGTCTGTCCGTTTCCAGCCATGCCATTTTGCGATTCCTCCGAGTGTTCCGGCAGTTGACCTCGTAGCTTCATACGGGGTTTGAACTGCCTTGTTCGGAACGTCGGCCAATGGATCAAGTAGCGTCCTTGCACGACGAAAAGACCATCCACTTCACCGATCCCTCCGGATTCGATCCAGCCATAGACGGTCTTTCGGTTGCGTCGAAGAATCTTCGCGATCTCAGGGACAGTCAGATATTCGCTCTCTGGCGGTCCAACTTCTGCTGCTTGCCTGCTCATGATCGCCCTGCTTTGTCGTTCGGCTTTATATTTTACGGCGAAGAGTTTCTGAACGGAGTGGAGAGCATTACCGCAAGCGGGATGCCAGACTAAAACCCCGCCGAACTGTAGGTTTCTCGTATATCCCTGATCCTCAAAAAGTGTGCAATGTGCGGATTTGGCACGCACACTTTATTAACGGAGTGTTACAATGAAGTTGTTCGGTCCAGCTACGCGGGATCTCCGGCGTGGCAAACTTGGCGAACGTCGAGGTGGCTCGCTTTGCCAACTCCGAGGATCCTCCCTAAAATAAAGCCTTGGTCTGAACGCACTTCTGATCCCCGAGTGCTCGCACCTGTGCAGATTTGGCACATGTGCAGATTTGGCACACATTTGACCTACGTCCGGCTTCAACGAGCCAAGATCTGTCAATCATCGCTTCGACTCGGAGAGTAAAACTTGGCCACCCGCATTCAGTTTCCGCACTCGGCCCCTGGCGCTCCGCCTGCGAATTGAAGTCTCTAAACCTCTACCTCAATCATTGAAATTGACTCGTTTCAAAATTCCCTTATTTTTCTGTGCCCACCCGCAGAGGAGTGCCACAGCCTCCGCGAACTTCGTGCCCACTGGTGTGAGAGTGTAGTCGACGTGTGGAGGCACCACCGGGTGAACAAGGCGATCAAGAAGTCCGCGGCGTTCCAGTTTTCGCAGGGTTTGGGTCAGCATCTTCCTGGAAATGTCCGGGATGGAACGTTGGAGTTCGTTGAAACGTCGGGTCCCCCGCTTGAGACAGAACAAAACTATTGGCGTCCAGGTGTCGGCAATGACTCGTAATACCTGTCGCGCTGGGTACTGCGGGTCGTAAAGGGGTTCGGAATCGGCTGATTCGGGCGCCTTTTTCACTGCTCCACAGTAACCAAACGGTACCTACTAGTCAAATGGTTACCTGGTCGCTAGATTGAACCATGAAGATTGGAGCTTCAGTGGGCATTGCCGAGGTGCGCTCGGAGCCGCGCGATGATCCGCGCAATCCGAAATCGGCGATCGTGGACATGGGCTTCGGCGCGCGCCTCGAGCCGCCGGTCAGCCTGGCCGAGATCAAGCAGAGTGGCAAGTTCAACGATTGGGCGCTGGTGCGGCAGGGCCGGCTCTCGACCATGCCGGCGCCCGCGGAATTCGCCGCCTGGATGCGCAAACGCTACCCGCAGGTCAAAATTTAGGCGGCCTCATCTTTTCCTGAATGAAGGATCCCGTCGCTGATACGGCGCCAGGTTCGTGGGTTATCGGCCGCGCCATTCCTGGTTTCGTGCGGTCGGCCTGGAACACGAAAAATTCCCCGACTCACCAGGAGCAAAGCCGGACCGTCAATCGAACGCCATTTCCTTCTCTTGGGAGGCCTCGTCGAATTTTGGGTTCTCGAACCATACTCCAAGGAGGCAACCAGTCTTGAGCACCTGTCCACGTGTACTCTCCCACAGTCCGCGAACTTCCGGCGGGGAACGTAGAGCCTTCGCACCGCGGGGCGTCTGCGTGCTGCTTGGATTTATATACGTGTGCGACTGCGAGATCGCCGGCCGCTGAAACCGCGCCATGGCCGCATTTGCTCGCCAGCAGGGCACAAAGATGAGCGACTCAACTGTGCAGACCCGGAAGACCTCGTCGGTTTCGGGTGGTTCACTTGGCGAGAACCGGCACGAGTCTTTCACCACGAAAACCGTGTCGATAACGAACTCGCCCCCAATTGGTCGAGCCGAACAGGACAACCGAACCGGGTGTAAGTTCTTGAAGGGCAGTTCGTTTGCGTTGTGGCTTATGCCTCAGTTGGTTACAGTTTGCTGTATCTGAATGAGTCCCCGAATACCCAAGGGTCGGTATTCTGCCGCATCATTCCTGCTGGCGGACGCTCCCACACTGGCGAATGGAGAAAGCGCGGCAGATGATCCTTCGGTTCCCACCGCTTGATGATATAGGAAGGCGCCTCCCACTCTCCCCAGAATACTAGATCACCGTCGCCGACCGACTCATCCTCGGCTACGAAACGGCCGTGGGTCTTAAGGAACTTTCGGCGATGTCGACCAGCATTCCACGATTGGCGGCGCGCATTACCCGGGCTATGCTCTTCCCCCGGATGAGGAAATTGAACCACGAATGTCTCTTGGGCGGTGGCGTCGAGCAGATCAGAATTCATATTTTTCTTGTCCTGGACAGCGGCTTCCGCAGGTAGCAATACCAACCGGGCACTTCGGCGCCGCCAGCCAGGAAAGTAAGCTTGTTCAATCGGCCTCGGCGGTTCGGGATCACTGACCAGGGTACGTCGGGCCCACGCGCTTTGACGTCTTCTACAAATTGCCCTACCGCCGATCGCTTAGTGTCGACGTTCAACACGGCCGTCATATCCTCATCGAGGCCGATAAAGATGCACGGACGCCCGCCGAACTTTCCGACGACTCCGATCGTCGCCTTGCGTGACGTCTCAAGCCAATTCTTCAGGAGCCGGAACAGCTCGGCCTTACCTGAAAGCGCGGTGCGTTCCACAACGTGGCCGTCAGCGTCGAGGACGCCGCCTGTCTCTGTGGGAGTATTTTGGCTCTCAGTGTCCGTGTCAGATTTAATTTCCATGTCGAACTTTTGTACCGTTGCAGCCACTAGCCATCTTTCTAGCTGAGACTTGAGCTCACGAGTGACGCCAAAGCTACTCTGCAGGTTCGTCGACCAGCCGACGAACTGTACCCCGGCGCCCTTTCCCGAATAGAGGGAACACGCCATCGAGCCAACGCGAAGCGTGCCGGACAACTCGAGCCGCGCTAAACCGACGGCGACCACCTGCTCCAATACTTGGCGACCGTTCACGGCCACAAGCTGTATTTTGCCGAACTTTAATTGATTCCGAAGGTGCGGAAGACTCTCGTTGAGCAAGGCCTGCTTCACCCCTCGATCGGATAGTTTGCCCCATACGGGTATTGTTGCCCACTGCACAAGATCTAGATGACATGCGCTCCCATCGTAATAATTCACGCCAAGGCCGTTTCGGAGAACCTGATCGAGCACGTCAAACCAACGGCGGTATGGATTACGATCCGGGCGGAAATAGGAAGCGCAGTCTTCGAGGACAGTCCGAATCTGTTTATCGGATAGCCACGATGTGCTCTCGGCACCAAGCGATTGAAGGGTCGCAAGCCTCCTCCGCGATCCGGAAAGCAGACTGCCATCTTCGACGAATTCCCTTCCGCTCGGATTGAGGCCCAGGGTTGCGACCGTGGCAACCTGCGGATCTCCGAATGCCACCACGGGAGTCGAGCAAGGCACGACTTCATCCGCAGGCGCCGGTCGGCAAACCATCCGTTTTAGATATTCGGGAATTTCGGTGCCCATGTCCTGCGTATAGCTGGAAATTCGGGTTCAGATATCGCACGCAAACTTTTGCGAACCGCACTGCCGCAAGCCGCCCTCTTTTATCCGTTGCGACGAAGTCGGTCGTAGAACGCGGCCACCCTCATTCGGTTTCCGCATCCGGTCGCGCTGCACCATCGGCGGCTGTTGTTCTTGGTCCCGTCGTAAAAGAAAGCCCCACAGTCTTGATTGGCACACTGCTTTACACGGGAAAAATCTCCACTGCAGAGCAATCGAGCCGCGGACTCAGCGATCGGAACAAGAAGCTGCTTTGGTTCATTCAGATCCAGTTCGAACCGGCGTTCAAAACTGTCTGGGGTCTTAACCACCTTCGTGATTCCCGAAGGCCTCCCAATCAAACCGTTAATGACCCTAATACTAGCGGGCGGAACCGACCTTCCTGCCACAATCGCCTCAGCCATCCCGCGCAACACCTGGCGAAGCCCGAGAGCATTCTTGTGAATGCGCTCGCTGGTTGCCCCGATTTTCCACTCTTTCGTAGCCTGCTTCAGTTTGCTTGGCTCGAACAGCGTGGTCGAAGCGAGCCACGTCACAAAATCTTCGAAGCCGCGTAACAAATTCACGCGCTGTCCAGATTCTTTAGTTTCAGTATTTACGAAATCGAGGCAAGAATAGTTGCCAATAAACCTAAACGGCTTCCATTGCGCCCTCAATCCCGCGTCGGAGCTGATCCGTGCCATGCTACGCTGACCTATAATGACCTAACTAGATATTGACGCATTAAGGTTGGATGGTCTATTTGTCAAGGGCTGCGGGGGTGGAGGTGGTGTCAATAATCCACAGCTCCGTTGGAGTGCGTCATGATTGGCCATTCGGTTTCGATGCGCCGAATCATGGAAGTGATCGAGCGCGTCGCTCCCGCAAGAGTTTCCGTTTTCATCACTGGTGAAACCGGCACCGGCAAAGAAGTAGCCGCCAGAGCCATCCACGACCGATCCGGTCGAACGGGTCAGTTCGTGGCCGTCAATTGCGCCGCCATTATTGAGACTCTGATCGAGAGCGAGCTGTTCGGGCATCAGAAGGGCTCTTTCACCGGAGCCGACCGGCGACACCCAGGACTCATTGAGCGAGCGAACGGCGGAACGCTTTTCCTCGACGAAATCAGCGAGATGCGGACTGAGGCGCAGGCCAAGCTCCTCCGCGTTATCGAGGAGCGCAGAGTGCTTCCGGTAGGAGGGACGCAGGAAATTCCGATTGATGTTCGATTTCTCGCGGCGTCGAATCGAGCGCCGAAGCAGGCGATCGGCGAGGAACGGCTGCGCGCAGACCTTTACTATCGCCTAAATGCGACCGCTATTCACCTTCCGCCCCTTCGGGATCGCCTGGAAGATTTGCCAGTGCTCGTCGATCACTTCATCGAAGAAGCAAATCGCGACTTTAAGAGAGAGGTCGACAGCATCGATCCGGAATTCCTGGCCGCCCTGAGGACTTACCACTGGCCCGGAAACGTTCGCGAGCTGCGTAATGTATTCGAGAGCGCAGTGCTGATGACGCATTCAACGCGACTCTCCGTGGAAGACCTTCCCGAGGAAATCAAAGCCTCCACCAACCGGGAGACCTCGTTCACGGTTTTTCTCGGATCACCACTCCAAGAAATCGAGCAGGAATACATCCGGCGCACCATCGAGTTCGCTGATGGAAACAAGGCCCGAGCATCAGAAATGTTGGGAGTTCCCCGTCGGACTCTATATGGGAAACTCGAGCGCTACGACGCTCGACACAAATCCAACGGGCGTTCCAATGGGACCGGACACGGCGTGCCGCGAGATGGTCGAAACGGCGTGACGTGACGATAGCATCCCTCCACCTCCCCACGGCCCCCATCGTATCCAAACCCACGCCCATCTGCGCGTTTGTCGCATTTTTATCAAATTGATAGTTCACTGAGAAAATGGAAATTCCGCGTTGAATTCGTACTAGGACGACACCTTGTCTGATTTTTGCGTCGGTACGATGCCCTCGCTTTCGCCGGTAGTAGTTGGGGTCTCAGTCCTGGCCAATCTGGCGGTTCGGATGGCGGCTATTTTGGCTGGAATCAGAAATGGGTGCTCGTTCAATCCATGGGTCGCCCGCTCTATGTCGTCCAGCATTTGGTTTGTAAAATCGGGATAGCGATATTTCAGAAGACCATTAATAAGCATCAGCGTGTTGCTGAGACCGAAGGCCCTATTCTCTCCTGCTGGCAGGTCGCGCCGCGCCTTTTCTAGGGTGTCAGAAAGGGCCCCCACGCGCATGAGAGCGGCGGCGATAAAATACGAAACTGCCAAATATCCCTTCTGCGGGTGCAGCCGGTCGAGGAGGGCTGCCTTGAAATGTGCTCGCTCTTCGTCTGAAGCGAGGCTGTAGTAGAAGGTCACAAGTGCATCGAGATTGTCCGATTTGAGGACCGCTGCTTCCGGGTCTGAAACGATCAATTGATTGACAGGCGAGTTCGGTGTCCAGGAGTCATTACCGACGCCGGTGAAGGCGCGGCCTTGATAAACGATATGAACGCTGCCAAGGCCCCCGACCATTCGGCCACAGATTTGATAGCGGGCAATTTCTGCCTTGAGGACGGAGACGACCTCACGCTCGACTGGATCCGGAATAGCGTACGGGAATTCCTCGGGCTCTTTTGGCTGCGGAGGACGGTCTGCGGCCATCGACCGGAACTGAACGCGCTTAACTGTATGCCGGTTTCCAAATTGGTCAAGGAAAACGATCGAGTGTGCCGTGAAGTGCTCGTTAGGTTTGGCGACCGGCGGGTAGACCCAGAAATCAAAGCTGGCGTCCCGGGTTTCGCCGGGTGGAATGTCGTACATACCGTACACATTTTCGTGCAATCCGCGCGAAACCATCACCATGCCGGATTCTCGTTTCCGACCCAGAAAGCCGTGGCGAAGCTCGATTTGCGGAAGGCGAATAGGCACGGAAGAAATGTTTGTGGCGAACATCCTGCCGACTATCTGCATGGTCGGCTCGTCGCCCTTCTTTCCCATTGACCACCAGCAGTTACCCTCCGGCTTGGCAGCAAGACGGAGCGTTTCGGCGGGCACGGAGAACCCCTCATGCTTTTTGCGTTTCTGGATCTCGTCGTATACCCAGAACAAGAACCTGACAACTCCGGCAATCGCGCCTCCGGCCGTGACAGTGATGCCGAGCCAAGCGGCTATCATCGTGGGAGTCAAATCAACATCCTTTCTACTTGGTCGAGCGAAATCTCATCCTGTCTGCGGTCGTAAAGCCCTCTTTCCTACCGCTACATAGTAGGTTGGCGCTTCGAATACTGCGAGCAGCCTGATTCTGACAGCAATAATTTCGGGATTGATTGATACTTTTGAGTCGAAGGAAATCTCATGGAGATTTCTTGACAGTGGTTCGGCGGCGGCAAGACCACCTATGTATCTTGCGGCGCTGGAAGTATCAGCATTAACAATCATGTTTGTAACGAGGGGCTGGAAGGCATGGACGCCCAACTCCGCCGCAGCAAAGGCATGCGCTATTTTAGCCAACATTAAGCAGAACTCATGTGTATGAAAATTTGCTATTGGCATTACAGCGGCTACCTGTAACTGCTGACATATTTCCTGTAAGCGTGCTTCAATAGTCTGTCCTAGGTTGGCTCCGCGAATCCAGAAGGTTCGAGCAGCTGAATCTCTTACTCCGTCCGCCACTACCCCAGATATTGCATTCGGTAGGTTATAGTGTGGAAAGGTTATCAAGAACGGATAGTCCTTCTGACTATAGTCTACCTCGCTCCAATCTTCTTCCAGATTGTATTTAACCTTGAGTCGAAGTGTTTTGGGCCTCTCCTTCTGTCTGCGGGTAGGAAAGTCGAAATACATTCGGAGTGGACCTAAAATTGTACGTGAACAGGTTTGCTCGAATGTTTTAGTAATAGCGGAGCATCTGGCGCAACTTGCCTTTGGCAAAATCCATCGCCCACCCAAGGCATACGGGACGATGTGTTCATCACTCGGGTTTTCCTTCGATCCGCAGTAGATGCAAATCCCTGCAGGGTCGTATCTCCTAGCAGGGTGTGCCGGTAGAAGGTTGCCGTTCGGTGTTTTCGTCATGCCCAATGATAGACCTTATCGCTGCGGCTTCAACTTTAGAATATTGCCGGATTTTGTGGAGGTATATACGCGCAAAGCAGAAGTCTGCGTTGTCTCTGGAAAAGAGGGTGGCTGCCGCCGTTCTCTGGTGAGGCGGCAATTTCCGACTGTATGAAGCGGGTCGCGCCGGCGACTCGAGCTTCGCTGATGGAAACAAGGCCCGAGCATCGGAAATGTTGGGAGTTCCCCGCCGGACTCTATACGGAAAACTCGAGCGCTACGACGCTCTACACAAATCAAACGTCCGATCTAGCGGGAAACGGACACCGCGCGCCGCGCGATGGTCGAAACGGACTGACGTGAGGAAGGCATCACACCGCGCGTCGCGCGATGTAAAGCAGAATTCTCGAAGATCGACTGAATAGTTGGACGCCGAGAGCCGCGGCTCACTTGCGGAGTATGATCGATTTCGAAGACTATCCGCTCATGACTGTCGGTGGATTGGCGCGCGCGCTCGGGGTACCGCGCGAATTCGTCTTCACAAATGCCACCGAGCTGGGGGCGATTTGTCTGCGTTTGCGGGATGCCGACGGGCGCGCTTCAGCGAAGTTCGAACGCTGTGGGCCGCTACGCTTCCCACGAAGCGCATGATTCGCGCTGCATTGATGGGGCGCAGACGCACCCCAATCTCGCAGTATTCTCGCTTGCGGCCGGTGCGAGCTCTCCCTGCCAATTTCTTTTTATTGATAGAGTCTTTGCATTAGGTGATATGACTGTGGACGGCTCGTCTCAATCTAGGTATTCATCTTAGGTCTGCTCCAACGTAAAAGTCATGCCACATTTTATCGAAGGACACCCTCACATACCTGAGTCGGCTTGGCGGTTCCTAAAAGAGATCGCTCGGCACAATTTTGTGGAAGCGCTCATACTTTTCGGTTCACGTGCAATTGGGGACCATGAAGATCGATCAGATGTCGATGTAGCGGTTTGCGGGGATTCGATTACTCGCCTTCAATGGGCAAGGATCAGAGATGCAGCATACGGTGCCGAATCTCTGTATTGGATTTCCCTCGTCCACTTTGACCGCAATCCAACAAAATTGAGACAGCGCATAACCGATACAGGGGTACCAATCTATGTCCGATCGAAAACTTCTCGATAGTTTGAATAACCTCCAGAACGCCTTAGAGAACCTTGAGCGTGCCGTGCAGATACCAAAGGATCGGGAACTCGTTGCAGAAGGGACAATCCATCGGTTCGAAATAACAATTGAGCTCTTTTGGAAAACGCTCAATCGCGCTATCCGCTACGAAGGAACACGGGTCAGCTCCCCTCGAGAGAGCGTCAGGGAGGCCTTTCGCAGCGGCTGGCTTGACGATGAGCAGGTCTGGCTCGACATGCTGGATAGCCGTAACACGACCTCCCACCAGTATCTAGATGTGGAGCTCGCTAGTAACAACTATGATGACATCAAAAAAGTGACACCCATTCTGAGAAAAGCGTTCCATCTTCTCAGGTCCAGATATCCCGAGGCGCCGGTTTCCAAGTAGAAGTCGCCAGCCACACCAGACAATTGTTCTCTAAGCTTTGGCTGCACAGGGTCATACCAGTCCGTTTCCGCATGCCGCCCACCTTAGCCCCAGAATGTAAGACCTACGAACGACTGAACCGGATCAGCGGTCCTTTATCCCAAAGACGGGAAGAGGACCGTGTCTAGCAAGAATGCCGATCCGACCGCACCATGGACACAAGGTCTCTGCGCCAATGATGCCTGCGCTGCAGGCGAGCTCGCCGCAAGAACACTTCGCGAAGGAGACCCCAGCGAACTCCTTCCGCGGGTCAGAGCCACAGTGAGGGCAGCCACGGTAGCTCGAAGATAGCGAGGCGGACGAAGTTACTTCGTCACTCGAGAAGGCCTTATTGGAGAGCTGTCGTTCAGAGATCGCGAAGGCGGCGCAAGCTTGCCAAACTCCATTCGCCCCTTGTTCAAAGCGAATGACGAAAGGCTTCCGAGTCGCGGTGCAGCGAGCGCCCGCCACGAGAATTGCCTCGCGAGGAGTGCGGACAGCATGACACGATGAAGTCACATCCGGTGACGATTCAAACGATGCCCCGCATTTCGTGCAGAACCTTGCGTGGCGACCTGAAGCATAGCCGCATTGTCCACAAACTAAGGATCGTTCTTGCGGATCCACTTCGTCACCGGCATTGAAACGGATTGAACGTCATGTCCGCCCCGGCCATTCTGCTAGCCTTTTCATTACTCCCTTCCGTGTAAACGCGTCAAGGTTTTGGCGAAAGAAAAGCGAAATGCTAAAATGACCATGTGGGTTTTCGCACTTGCAAAGTATCTTGTCGCGACGCGGACGGCACCGAACATGCTGTCGAAGTGACGGCGCGCAGCCTCTACGACGCTGTAGCTCGTGGCCTGCATGTTCTTCGCCTAAACGACTGGGTCGACGGAATCCATCAAAATTCGACGATTACGATCGCCGTCAAGGAGCCTGAGGTCGAGCACAGGGTCCGAATCAAGGATTTCGAAAATTGGCTCGCTTCAAATGGAAAGTCTCCTGCTGAACAAGCGCTCAAGAGCGATTTAAGAAGTCTCCTCAAAACTAAAATGGCGGCGTCAAGTCAGCTTCGACGGTGAACACTGTTAAGAGCCCGATCTTCCCAGACCAGACCGGAACACACGATTATTCACAAACATTCCTCTCGCGTGCGGCCTTGGCATCAACGGCGAAGTCGTAGTCACCGGCACTAACCTTTCTCTGCGCCTTTCTGAAAAATCGTTCAGGAGCGCTGAGGCTCGAAGCGCGCGCAACGTCCATTCGTGTCATCAGGTCATCGAACTCTTTTTTGAAATCTTCCAATGGCCCGAGAGCTGTGACGCGCCAGGCGAGGCGGAAGCGATCCTGCAGAATCTTGAACTGGTTGGCGTGCTTGGCGATCTGGTTAAGACTGACATCGAAATCGAGGGATTTGTACACGGCGGGGGCAAGACCGGCGAGCAGTGCGCACGCCCCCGTTACCCATTTATAGTCATCCTGGTGCGCGAGGAGCGGCCATGTTGCCAGGCCGCCGAGGATGATCGGCGTGACGACGAAAACGACCTTTAGGAACCGCATCCATTTCAGCCACTCAAAAAGGCTGGTCGATGTATAAAGACAGGATTCTTCCTGGCGACGGCACTCGTCGACAAGGTTGTCGGTGCGCTGCTCCATCAGACGGTCCGGGGAATTTGAGGACCGAAGACCTTTTGCCACTCCTCGCCGGCTGCGTCCACCAGATTGCGTTCCTCGTAATCGCAGGCCTTCACCGCACGGTAGTAGGCGTTTTCAGCGCGACTTTGCCAGTCGTTTCCCAGGTTGATTGTCTCCAGAGTTCCCGGCACCGCGACGAATGAATTGGCGCGATGGTAAAGGTAGGCGAAAAAATCGCGGGTAATCCAGTCGAACCAAAAGAAGCTATTAAGTCGCCACGGCGACTTGCTCAGGAAATCCGCCGCCAGCAGCTCGATCTGAAACGACTTGATTGGCACTGAACACCAGGTCTGCCAGGCCTTGAGCATGCGGATCAGGGGCCGCAGGTTGCGGTTGTTGGCCTGATCGCCCGCTTCAATATAGCCAACCTCGGCCCACGGATTGGTCTCTTTGTAGGAGCCGCCATCCTTGGTATTGCAGATCCAATAGCGGCCGTTGGTGAGCAGGAAACCGGGGACCACTTCTACGTTGTAGCTTTCAAAACGGACCAGCACCACCTGTCCGTCTCCACTCATGTCGGTATCCGGATATGTGTCGGCGAGAATCGTTTTTACCTCTTGCAGCAGCGCGGATTGGCGATTCCACACATACCCCCGAAAGCGGCTGTAAACGCCGGGAGGAAGAAGGAAGTACAGATCAACGTCGCGCGGCGGCCTGACCGCGGTGTCCTTTCCCCATGACCCGATCAGGAAGCTGTGCTCTGTGTCGGAGGGGGAGCCATAATAGTATCGGTTGAGGCGACCCACGACGCTGTTGCGCTTAGTCGTGCCGTCCAGATACTGGCGGGGTGTTAAAGAGAGATTGCCGTGGAACTGCTCAAAGCGCTGCCGCACAGCGATCCATTTAAGAGGCCCGGACTGAGGAAGGTTGTGGAGCGCCAGCCCCGAGAGACCGATCCCAAGACCCGGCGGATATCCTGAAATCAGGTTTCCCATCTTTTATTTAAGTTCTGCATAGTCTTGCCTTGGCAAACTGGAGATCAGGGGAAGCTGCAGATTTGTCTGCTTTGTTTTCTCCTGCTCAATCAGGCCGTGCACCCCCTGGCGCACGATCCATGCAACCGACACGTTGTGGCGCTGCGCCAATGCGCAGAGCATCACGTAATCGGTATCCTCGAAGCTCACTGAAATTCGTGCCTGCTTTCTTTTTCCTTTTGGTCTGGCCATGCAGGTGTTTATTACACCACTTTACTCCGTTGTCCAGGGTGGGGTAAAGTGTATCGGAGGTTCTTAAAATGGCTGATAAAAACAGATTCTTCGTGGAGCGGCGGCCTCAAGGGGACTACGCAGTCCGGAGGCCCGATTCAGAACGAGCGAGCGATGTTTTGCCGACACAGGCTGAAGCCATCGACAGGGCGAGGGACCTGGGGCATGGCAAGGCACCCTTGGTGGAGCGGGTTCGACACACCGATCAGGGCAATCCGGATAAGTGGCGGAAACCATAGCGGCTTGTTTTCGAGCGCGAACAATTTGTCTTATTGAATGTCGGATTCGACTGGAGCAAATGGAAACGCGACGAGAAGCTGTTTGCCAATCCTGGCCTAATCGGTCAGGCCACCGCCGCCGATTGTCGGAAACTCATTACTCTATGTGTGCGCAAGGAGAAATTCTGTGATGGTTGTTGGCCGAAGCGCCTGAAAGGGGCGTTGTAACGGCATGTCTGAAGCGACTCCGTGATCTTTATCCATCAGGATAAGGTGACCGGCGAGCGAAGCGGGGCGCCCGCGCTCTGCGCGGGCGCCGGCGCCAATTTATTCGGAACAAGAGGTTCGGTTAAGGATGTAGTCGGCCGCTCTTTGCGCTTGGGCGGCAGCATGAATCAAAAGCTTGCGATCATCGCGTAGCTTCTTGAGCCAACCGGCGACATAGCTGGCCTGATTGTGAATGACTTCGTTTGAAATTCCGGCTTCTGCGCAGAGGTAAGCCGCTCCAAATTCCGCGACAAGCTCCTCCTTGGAATAGACGGGCGAACCAAACGGAGCGGCATCGCAAATCCCTTCCCGCGCAAGGCGTTTCTCACTGCCCGAACTATGGACTGTCTCATGTAGTGCAGTCGCGTAAAATTCCTCGGCGCTAGTGAACAGTTCGCGCGGCGGCAGCGTAATGCGATCGGTGAGCGAACTATAGAAGGCCTTGGAGCCTGTGTGTTGAATCTCAGGCCGGTTCGGCATGTCGGCGATGATCCGCTCGGCCGTCTCGATCGGATCGTGCTCGTGCGCCTCGGTCTTCGGAAGTTTATCGAGGACTGTTTGCGGCAGTTCGCATTGTTCGAGGTTGAACAAGCGATAATATCTGAGCAGGAACCGGCGGCGCGTCTTCCCGTCGGTCTCTTCGTTGTCGAGGTTTTCCGTGCTCTGCTTAGCATCGTCAACCTTCCAGAAAACGACGATCGTACTTTCCTGGCCCTTGCGGACGTGCCCGCCTAGTTCGTTCGCCTGGCGCATCGTCAGCCAGAACGGTGAAACATACTTGGACGCCGAAAGCAGAAAGTGATTGATGCCGCGATACGGCTTTTTGCTCACAAGGTTGCGCGGCAGTCCGGTCGAGGTCCACGGCCTGCGCCAAGGCACGACGCCTTGTTCAAGTAAATTGATTATTTTGTCGGTCACGATTGCATAGATGTCCATTTCCGAAATCTCCGATTGTGAATTTGTTGTGATTGAAGGGAGAACCGCTTTCGCGGCTCCCCCTGGCCGGATCGGCTAGAATGGGATGTCGTCGGAAACTTCAGGCTTGGACGTGCCGCCGTTCGTGCGGTTGCCGAGCAGGCGGAGTTGCCGCGCCACGATTTCAGTCCGGTAGCGTTTGCCGGTCCCGTCCTTCGCTTCGTACTGGCGGGCAGTAAGCCTTCCTTCGACGTAAACCTGACGGCCTTTGCTCAGGAACCGCTCGCACGTATCGGCCAGCCGTCCGAATGCGACGATCCGATGCCAATCGGTACGATTCTGTTTCGCACCGTTGCGGTCCGTAAACCCCTCCGTAGTAGCCAACGAGAAATTCGCCACGTTCTGCCCTGATGGCAGCGCACGAATGTCGGGATTAGCTCCCAGATTGCCGATTACGATCACCTTGTTAACTGACATGACTACGAACCTCCTTGTTCGTTTGCGCCCGCTTCCCGTCAGCGGGCAGGGCGTGCTGCGCTTTGCTTTCATTCCCGCGCCATTTTTTTTCCGCGCGGCCCTTACACCTCGAACAGGAGGGCCGTGCGCAGATTTCTAGATGCGCGAGCGGAGCGGGCGGCAGGACGTGCCAGAGCGAAGCGGCCCAAAGGGCTGGCGCGGCTTGCTAGCGCAGCGAACGCCACCAATGAGAGCGGCGGCGAAGCGGAGATCGCAGGCCGGAGTTGGGCTACGGCGTGGGGCCGCGGTGCGAAGTTTACGGAGCGTTAGCGGGGCGGCTCATAGCGAAGCGCCGCGAATTCGCCAAGGCCAACAAACGGCTGTGGTGTGCGATCGATCGTGTGGTGGATTTCTAGATTGGTCGCCTAGTCTGTGATTGGGCGGCCTCGGGCCGTGGTTACCGCCAGCTGCTCTACCGGTCTCAAGCAAAGCGTGTGACAAACAGCTTGGCGAGTCGCGACCATTGATTGTCGTGAGTGCTCTACGAAATCTCGAATAGTACCGAGAACTTAGTAAACGTTGGTTACCGTCTCTGAGACTCGAGCTGGTTGGATTATTCAAGCACAGCGGGAGATGGACAATGGTCTACTGTTCCTCGCCAGTCTCAATTGGGGTTTCGATCTCCTTGTCCTCTTCGTAGCTCGGGCGCAGCTCCTGCTCTTCTGTGCTGATAGCAATACCAGGATACAGCCGGTTTAGGTCCCATTCGTTTATCCACCGTCGAACATATGAGCGCATCCTGCGCGTCGTCGAGCGTTCTGTCGGTGCTATTTCCGGGGGCTCCCAGCCATAGGCTTTTGCGTGCACTTCCCTCAGTCGTTCGTAAGTTGCTTTCAACGCCCTGTCGTCCGGTGGTTCGACTGGCACAGCGTCGCGGCGGATAATGCGCATCCCCGTTTCAGCTTTCGCGGCGAGAAGCTTGTATTCCTCCGTGCCTTTGTCCTCGAGTTTTTCGCGGATTGAATCCCGGTCCCCTTTTTCGTCCAGGACTGCGAGTTCGAAATCAGCCGTGATTGCACCTACCGCGATCAATCCAGGGTATTGTTCGCCTTCCAGTTGCCCCATCCAGCGAGCCAACTCCGCGTAGGATTTGGCGCGTTGTAGCAGACTATAGCGGCCGACAAGCTCGAGTTCGTCGAGCAAGAGCACCCATCCACTGTATCCGGCCCCCAATATCAACCGGGTAGTGAAAACAAACCTTTCCAGAGCGAGCTCGCGAACTTTTATCGCCTTGAGTCCGAACGCAGAACTAAGACCCACCTTCTTCAAGCCTAGCCGGATGTCGCTTATTGAGAGGCGCTCACCCGACCAAAAGCCTGTGATGCGCTCCACCATCTCTGGGTCGCCGGCCAATCGCTCATGAAGCACAAGCGTTGCAGGAAAAATTGGGTTTAGCTTGCCTTCCGCGCGATTGCACCATCGCTCGAACGCGGCGTACTCTTTGGAATTCGGCTGAAATTTTAGCGCCATCTCTTGAATCGCCTGTCCGGTCAGGCCGGGGACCACGGCCGATTCAATCGCAGACCTATAGACCTTCGCTGGGTCGTAGAGGGGCGTTTCTTTGCTGATAATTACTCGGCTGCATACGAAATTCTGAGACAGAGCGACATGTTCCAGATACTCCAAAAGATGTGATTTGCCACTGCCAAAGTCTCCAGTAACTAGCAAACCGGGAGCTTGTTTGCCCTTTTGCAGCAGCTCACCTGCCACGTCGAGCGTCTTGCCAAACTTCTGTTCAACGGCAGGTTGAGCGCAGCCCATAACCTTCACAGCGTCTCTGTTGGGTACTCCGCTGCGCAGAGCTTCAAGGGCGCGGCGAAAATCAACGTCCGCGGCGGGGCCAGGGTTCATTGTTCGTCCCCCGTGTTGGTGGCGAGACGTACCAACGTGGCCATCGGGTTGACAAGCTGTATTGCTCTTATTTCGTCGTAGATACGAAATTTAAGCGCTGCGTATCGACCAATACCACGACCCAAGTTGTCTTCGTCGAGAAACGCTGCATCAGGTACCACCACGAGAAGACTGCCGACAAGCCGATCCATCGAATCTATAAATTCTCTGAGTAACTCGTATACGTCCAGGAGAGCGCGAGTAGTGTAAAAGATAATGTCATCCTTGGGATTTTTGGAGACTGAAACCCTTCCAATATCGATCACGACAATCAAACCTGGATAGCCGGCTATACGCACCCATTGAAACAGTGATTCGACCATATGGCGCGCGTTACTTCGATTGATCTTGTTGAAAATACTATAGGGTTTTACAGCACTTACATTCCTGTTACGCCCAGTTAGCCAATCCGAGAGAATGCGTGACGCAACCGCGCCGTCCTGGCCTCCCGTGAGCTGGGCGAGACACATTCTTAGCATTGCTACTCGGAAGTCCTTGGCCAGCTCCGATCGTCGAAAGACATGGTCGGTTAGTTTCTCACGAAGGAGCATTAAGGCCGCTTTTGGCGCCATACGATTGCGCTCGGCTGTCGCTTCATAAAACGGTTGGTCTGTCGTTTCCGGTACCTCGAATCCGTTGGTTTCACAGACTGTCGTCAAGACGCTTACGGCTAAACGTTCCCATTGAATCTGCTCCGCAACGCGAAAGAAAACGTGCTCAATGAGATCAACACGCGTATCGCCCGAATTAATTTCCGCAAGAAGATAACCTAGTCCTGCTGCCTGCTTTCTTAATTCTTCGTAAAGCCCGCTGCGTGAAGAATCGTCCAGAGGTACGCAAAACTTAGTGGCAGCTCCCCCGGCCTTGATAAATCCATCCAGATATTCTCGGCGCAGGAATCCCAACCAATCTTCGTGTCTCATTGCGAGAGTCATGGGGCACCGCTAGTGAATTTGATTGCGTAGTAAGTTACGACCTCCCCGTCCGGCGCTACACAAGCGAATGTGTCTCGCGAGTCCTTGGTGCCAGTGCTTGCGGGCAGAGAGAAGCGGGCGCCAGATTTGGTTTCCGTGATCCCGCTTCGGTCTAGTGTCAACAAGTCGCGGGCGAAGTCATCTCGACCGTAGTCCACGGAAGAGTTTGGAAGCAGCGTGAACGCCCTATATATTTTGGCGAGTGTTACCGTGCCTCCGTCCGATCCTGACACCAGTGCGTATGCTGAATAGAGCGCCTCGAGAAAAGGCTGGACGTTTGCTCTCGACTTTTTGGTCTGAGCAGCCTTTAGTTTGGCCAAAACCTTCGTCGGTCGGAGCTTGTAAACCCTTGTTCGGTTAAGTTGAACAGCACGTTCGGCAGCCAGTACGCGAACAATGAAAGGATAGGCAATGAGCTGGCCGTCGTGGCGTTGAATTTTCACGCCAGCGCCCTCCGCGCCCCGCAGCAATTCGTCGGCGTATTGCTCCTTCAGGTAGCGCTCTTCGTTGTCGGCGGCGAAAGGCCAGGCAGAACGTGTATTGGAAACTTCCTGAAGGACGGTCTCGGCCAGGCTGCCGAGTTTCAGTGCGCTCTTACCGATGCCGGCAATCTCACCCTCCCTAGCTGCTCGGATCATCTCTTTGGCGACGGACGTCAATATCGTGGCGGTTCTTACAACCCCGCTTGCTGCCCTCTCAACTTCTGCGAATCCTTGTTCAAAGTTCACGTATGTTGCCTCGAACCCTCGAAAAAATCTTCAACGGAAATTATTGAACCACTATAATTCGCAAGCGCGATATTACCAAAAAACATTAACAGAGAGCTTTTGCTGCTATCCAGCCCGCTCCAGCTAACTAGACCTCAATATAGCGCACAGCAGGGCCGGTCGAGAAGCGTCCTCGCGAGGCGATCCGCGGGATTGCTATGCCATTGAGATTGCGTAAGATCGGCCTGACCCTACCCTTCGCGGAAGACGACTGTGGATAACAATAGCGCTGACCACCGTCCAGAAGGTGCGCGCGTCAGTACGAACGTCATTCGGCGCGGGCGTACAGCGATACGCCGAAATCGTAGTTCGAAGCCAGTCGCGCTCGCACTTGCGGACGGGATGATCGCCCCAACCACTTCCGTTTTCGACTACGGTTGTGGTCACGGTGCAGATGTACAGTATCTGCGCTCAAAGAGAATCCGAGTTCAGGGCTGGGATCCGCATTATCGCCCAGATGTAAACGTATCTTCGGCCGATGTGGTGAATCTCGGCTACGTACTGAACGTTATTGAAGACCAGCAAGAGCGCTTGGAGACCCTTAGGAGAGCATTCCAACTGGCTAGAAAAGTACTCTTGGTCGCTGTGCGCGTTGACAGGGCCCTCGAAGAAGGCCTGGAATTCGCGGATGGACGCATAACGGGTGCAGGTACCTTCCAGAAGATCTTCGACCAGGAGGAATTCCGCGAGTATTTGGAACTCGCGCTAGGTCGCCACGTTTATTTGGTCGCTCCGGGCATAGCGTATGTCTTTGCAGAGGACTCAGTTGAGGCTCAATTTCTGGCCACCCGAGCATTCGCTCGACGGCTCGAATATCGCACTGACCTAATCGAGCAGTTCAGCAAAAGCCGAGCGGCTCGATCGTTCGTTGCTTTGACGAATCGTCTCGGAAGGGTTCCTGCACCAGAAGAATTTTCGCGGTACGGCGAACTCTTACAAACTTTTGGTTCCTTCACACGGATCGAGCGTCTGACTCTGCGCCTCGTGAATCGCGAAGCGTTTGAGGGATCCAGAGACCAGCGGCGCCAGGATTTACTGACCTATCTTGCGATGCTCAGGCTGCAAGGGTTGCCGTCGCCCAAGTTCACCGATCTTCCTCCAACGCTACGGAATGATGTGCGGGGAATCTGGGGAAGTTACCGCGGCGCCGCTGCTGAAAGTGAAGCGTTCCTTTTCGCCATGGGGAAGCCAGATCAGATTAGGACCGAGTGCAACGTTGCGGCCGTTGGAAAACTACTACCTGAAAATCTATATGTGCACCGCACCGCAGAAGATGATTTGCCGGCGCTGCTTAGATTAGTTGTGTTTACTGCGAAACAGGTCGTAGGCGAGGTTAGCTACGATCTGGTCAAATTGCGTATCGACGGCAGAGCGGTTTCGTTCCTCTCATACTCGAGCTTTGATTTCGAAGCACACCCGCGCCTGTTGAGGAGTCTGAGAGTATATCTCCCGAAAGCTCGATTTGCTGTGCGAGATTACAGTGCCACGGCTAATCCGCCTATCTTGCACCGGAAAGATTCTTTCGTGACTAAGGACTATCCACACTTTGACAAATTCAGACGGCTCACCGAACAAGAAGAAGCTGCCGGTCTATTGGGACTTCCCGATATCGGTCTCAAAGAGGCTTGGGAGAACTTTTTGAGGGTCCGGGGTCTCGTCGTCGTCGACCACAGTCTCCAATTATGCGCCAACGCTGGCTGAATACGCTGGCGCGGCAGAACCACGCACCACGAGAGGTCATTCCATAAAGTGAGCATAAGGCGGTGATGATACATCCATAGTCGCGCCCTTGAGTTCATACAGGCCTCTCTCGCTTCGGCCGAATGGCTTCGCTTAGTTCCGGAATTCCTTTGTAGTGGAAGTATCTCATATGCGTGATGCGAGCCTCGCTTTGCCCCGTCGGTACGCCGATCAGAACGATCTCGTGACTGAAATCGGCGCGATAAAGTTCTTCCAGGTATAGCATCCGTGTGACAGCATCATTTAGACGATTGTCGAAGGGTTCGTTCAATGAGGAATGTCCAGTTGCCTTGTCGAAGACGATCACCCAAAAGGAAGTCGTGACGGTTGTCTTAAGGTTATCTATTTGAAATATCTCTGGATTTACATTCTCCCAACTTTGAATGTTCTCAGACAGCTCCTTAAGATACTCGCGCTCGTCGCTTGTGCCTCCACCCTCCTTTACCTGCTCGCCAAAACTCTCGGAGGTAGTAGCCCACAGGTGCTGAAAAAGAGTCCTTAGCTGGATTTCACAGGGATACGCATACGTGACCTTTCCGTCGGGGTCACTAAGCGCTTGAGTCATTACGATATGGATAGCCCTATATCCGGCGGAAGTGGCGGCATCCGTATAGTCGCGGATCTTCTTTGGCTGTAGTCCCTGGCGTAATTTTTCACAAACTCGCTTCTGAACGCCAAATGATGCACAAATCGTTCTGAATGCTATCATGTCCTCCATACGTGAAAGATCCATTGCATTCTCGCGCCGAAGCTTTCTGATGATAGTATCAGTTCGCTTCACCCTGCAGCTCAGCACGCAGGGCTCGTCTTCTATCAGCGTGGCGACGCGCTCGAACAGAGTGGAAAGGCCTAGACACCGAAGTTCGCGATACGCCCTGACGATCTTGAAATCGTCAGGGCGCTCGCTGTAGACACGGATGCGCTGCCCCGCGTCGTCGATTGATCGCCTAGTAAGGCGCACGGCGCCTACGCCCGGATGACGGGCGGTAGGTCAATCTTGTCGGGTGGCACCCAGTTGCCATCGAAGTCGATCGCCTGACCGTCGTGGTCCTTCCATCGTGGGTCGTTGGCGTCACCGAGATGGATAGTCCGCGTCGCCGCCAACTCGCTGCGAAGTTTATCTCGCTCTTGGTCGCCCTGGAACCCGCCACCGAGTAGGTATTCCAGCAACCGCTGGGCGAGCCGGAGGCCTCGGACAGACATGCGTTTCTTGTTCGGATCGTACAGAACCATGTACCAAGGCGATGACACTACATCGAGACGAAAGCCGTCATCCGAGTCGTATTTGCGTAGTTTCTTGAAGATCGTTTCGAGGTCCTGCTGCTGCAATACCAGGGTTCCGATAGCGTTCGCTAATGCGACCTGTCCGACTGGGCGAAACAACATATGCGCCTCGCCCGCTGGATCATCATGAGAGAATCGTCGCAGACTGGCGGTGTCGGCACCCTGCTCGAGCTTCTTGTAGCTTGGAAGGGTTTGCAAGAGATCCCATAACCTATTGAATTCGGCGGTACCCGCCTCGAGTTGCTGCTCATCAGGTCGTAGAGGAATGAGCCCTTCCTCGGACGGCAGCCAAGGCTTGTATTCGTCGCGTCCAGCCAGGTAGCCGTCCGCCATTTCGTGCAACGTCTTCAGCGTAGTAAGCGCGGCGGATCTATCAGACAGACTGGACGCGGACCATTCCACGCGGTTCTGGGTTGCTGCAAGAAACGGGTGCTCGGTCGCGGTTGTCCGCGATACTATAGAGAAGCCGTCGTCCTCGTTCAGCTGATCGAGCTGGCCTTGTGTCAATTGAGCTGCCATCCGATTGACGTGAACGAAGATGGATCGCACTCGCCGGCGCGCCTCATCGCGACTCTCTCCACCAACTACTGCAGCGATGACTTCGACGCCTATTCGTTCAGCGGCAAGGCTCTGTATATAGGAACGCGAAATCTCGTATTTATCAGCTATCTCATCAACAGTAATCGGCCCTCCGGACGCCGAACTACCGTCCTTCTTTTTTCGACCCAGAGATCCTGTTCTGATGAGATCCAGCAGTCCCCTTACTGCCATGAGCCGGTGCTGCCCATCTAGCGCGTACAGCATAGCGCCCTGGGAAATATCCAAGAGGCCGACGCGTCCTTTCGAATCCAGCGGCAAAAAGTCTGCCGATGACCGGACGGCGCGTCCCCGGCTATCCCATTCGTCAGCATTCAGATCGTCTACCCACTTGTAGGACACTACCAACAACACCGGCGGAAACTTATGAACCTTTCGGGCCGCCAAGTACTGCGCCAGAGGGGCCTGCCGGCTCCAGTCCAGGGGACGCTGCTGAATTTGATTGATCGTCGAGTGGTCAATTTTGATTTGCTTCGTCACGGGATCAATCTTTTCCCGAAAAAGCGATAGTTCCGACGCAAACCCGACTCTTTCGGATAGCCATTGTAGAGAGACCGAACCGACATAGGCTTCGGTACCTCCCATTTCAGTTTTCTCAACGAGGAGACGGTCCCCCTTGTCGAGGTAGAAATCGAGAAGATACGCTAGCGCCTGCCGATTCTGTGATTCTTGATCTAGTATGCGCTTGGCCGCTTCAGTCACATTAACGTTCGTTTCCATTGCTGTTCTCCTTCGTAGTGAGATATTTGGTTCGGTTAAACTTCGGCTTCAGCTCGCGGATAAGCGACACTTCCACCGGGGCCAGATGCTCTGAGGGAAGCGGCACGCACCAAACTTCCGCACCTCGGGAGGTCCTGAGCCAAAACCGGAGTTCAAAATTGGATTCCCGCAAGTCTTCATGTTGCTGCAGACGCCTCCTCAGGTTCCTGGTGTGACCGACGTAGACCCATTGCAGCGCGACTGGGAGTCCTCCGACTACGGTGGTGTGCGCGTACGCATAAACTCCGGGAATCTCCGGAGCCACCGCGGAGGCCAGATGAGCAATAGGGACTCTCCGCCAAGCCATGTTTTTAAAAACAACGCCCATAGTGGAGCTAATATGCCCACTCAACAGACTTTTGTCAAGCGTGTTTTTAAAAACACGAGCCGAAACTATGGTCTGAAGCAATCGAAATCGACTGCAAGAGTGAATGTTGAAGTGGATTGCGCGAATTCGCAGTCAAATCCGTCGCATAGAGCAGCAGTTAGGCGAAAAGCTGGAGCCAATACCGCTTTAAACTCGAGCGATTCGAAGGGTTTTCCCGTAATACAAGGAGCGTCATCGCAAGGAACAGGATAGAAATCGTCGGCCCGGCGCCGTTGGTCGGTGTGAACGTTGCGATGCGCCAATCATTGCGGCGTACGATCAGATGCAAGTCGCAGGGCGTTCGAGAGCGCCTCTCGTTTCGTTCGGCCGAATGCCAGCGGTTTGGAGAAAGCCCAGGGCTTACGTGCCTCGGCGACGCTCAGAATCCACCAACCCTTGCGCTGGCGATAACGTTTGCCTCCCCATACGGCGTGAATCGTCCATCCATGAGTCGCGAGAATGGCAGCCATTGATCGTTGCTGAGCCATTGTCGAAGGGTAACAGCAAGTATTCATGATGTCAAGAATACTTGAGGTCAAAGGACATGAGAGGAGCAACTTGCCTATCGATCGTGACCGAGATACAAGCGAACGAGCCATGAAAAAGGTTAAGAACGCCACGGCTATCTCGCGAGCAATCGAAAAGCTGGGCGGCCCAACCGTTGCCCATAAAAAGATTGGCGTGAGCTACCAAGCGCTTCACGCCTGGCATATGCAGGGGTTCGTTCGAAGCATCGCACACGCTGCGAAGATCTCACGCCTTACGGGAATTTCGCTTGAAGACTTCGCTCGAGACGCGGAGAATCTCAGTTAGGCGAACCAATCTGCCTGACAATCATCAAATTAAAAGTGCGGCATGCGTTTCCTGAAATGGAGGACGAAGAATCACCTAACCGTGGTTGTGAGATGCTCTGATCGGGCGCGAGAGTCTGTGCCCGACTAAAGATCCCGCGCTGGCCCTCGAAATACCTGGCTTCGGTGCCACTTTAGATATATGTCTCGTGGAAATAGCGGTTTGCTGTGAGGTTCGCGGATGCGCCGGCCGTTGAACTCATGAAAAAGCTCCCGCGCCCAACTCTGTCCGTTTACTTCGCCAGAAACCAGAATCGTAAGGTCGTCCGTGAGACCGATCGCTCCCAAGTCAAAAGCCCTGTGATGTGTGGAACATAGTGCGAGCCCGTTTTGAACCTCGTCGGGGCCGCGAGCCTGCCACCATTTGATATGGGCAGCCTCGATGCCGATTTCGGTGCGTGCCATCCTCACGTCGTATCCGCATACAGCACAGCGGCGCTCGTATGCTTGAATAACGGCTTCGCGAAAGGCAACGTCGCGCCTGCGATCCGAAATGACTGAGAGTCCAATTTCATTCAGTATCGGTTCGTGTAGGGAATCCGGAAAATGGGCGTGGAGCAGCTCGTTCGCGGCTGAATCCAACAAGCGCCGGTCGCCCGAAATAGTGTCGTAAATCTCTTGCGGAAGCCCTCCTCTGACCTGCAGGCGGAGGAGGTCGCTCCGAAGTGGCTCCTTGTGAATCGAACGACGTCGCAAGGAATTCGCGTTTTCGACCTCCCAGAGACCGTCTGTTTGAAGCCACCAGAATGGATATTCAGGATGAACAGTGCGCCGTGGAGGGCCGTAGTTTTCTAATAGCAGACGGAGGGGTTTATCGATCTCACCGAAGCCGGCGAGTCGCGGCATGCCCTGGGCGATTCTTGCGAGCGCAAGAAGAAGGAGCAGAGGTTTGTGAGGCGCCCGAATGTCGCCGCGTACCCAAGGCCGCAGATTTCTAATCCTCGCGAGAATTTCTTTTGGCTTCATGATTACGGTCATCGCCCGAATTAAAGATCTGGGCTGAGTCAAGCAGATCTGGACGAAGGGATTCCACGCGCGTTAAAATTAATTCGCCCGCTGTTTAAAACCTGACAGAAAAATCTCGCCAATGTCTTGACCTCTTGGAAGCGATGTGATTTAGCTTCCAACATACTGAGGAACGCTTCCAATTTATCTCGTTATGGCTTCCAAAACTCAAACTGCCGCCGCCGGTCTGTCCGACTCTTTCCACGTCACTTTCCCGGCAATCAGAGGGATGCAGGCCGGCCGCCACTATTTCGCCGCCATGTGTCCGCTCCGGCTGGTTGCGCGCTTATTCATTTTTGACGAGGAGGAAGTTCAGCCCGAGTTCCGCGCGCAGAGAACGATCAATCGCGCCAGGATTCCTGAGATCGCGCGATACATTGTCGAAAACCCTAAAGGATATGTCTTCTCCTCCATCACCGTCTCGATCGACGGACAGGTCGAATTCAAGCCGACCGCCGTGACTGACGGGGGCGCGAGTATCGGTAGTCTTCAGGTTCCTATGTCCGCGCGGTTCTTGATTAATGATGGACAGCATCGTCGGGCAGCCATAGCCGAGGCGCTGAAAGAGCGCCCAGAGCTCGCCGACGAAACCATTTCAGTTGTGTTCTTCATTGACGCCGGCCTCAAGCGCAGCCAGCAAATGTTTGCAGATCTAAATACCCATGCCGTCCGGGCGACGCGAACACTTGGGATTCTGTATGATCATCGAGACCCTTTGGCTGAACTGGCACGCGGCCTCGCCCAGACGGTTCCGGTCTTCAAAGGGCTGACCGAGCTGGAGCGGACTAATATCTCGAACAGATCGCGGAAACTGTTCACCTTAAGCAGTATCTATCAAGCCACGAAAAAACTCTTGGGCACGGGCCGTGGTAAAATTCCCACCCCTTCACAAGAGGATCTGGCGCGTGATTTCTGGACCGAGACAGCAAAGCACATACCGGAATGGCAAGCGGCAGCGAAGAGGGAAGTAAGTAGCTTTGACTTGAGACGCGAGTACATCCACGCGCATGGAATCGCGCTTCATGCTCTTGCTGTTATGGGTTCAGACTTAATCAAAACAGATCCACAGCACTGGCAGGAGCGGCTGAAGGCTCTAACAAAAGTCGATTGGAGCCGAAGTAACATAGAACAGTGGGAAGGTCGAGCAATGATTGGCGGGCGCGTCAGCAAAGCTCACAACAACGTGCTGCTAACCGCGGCACTGCTTAAGCGAGTCGTCGGATTGCCATTAAGTTCGGACGAACGTCGCGTGGAGGGGGTGCATGGAAGAGCGCAAGATCGGCGAGAATCTAGGAGGCGAACTGAAGACGGGAGCGACCTCCGAAAAGCTAACTAATGTTGCTCTTAAGGCAACTTATGAAGAAATTCGGGAAGTCTACTTAAGCGACAATCGCCCATGGGTTGTTGGCTACAGCGGTGGCAAAGACTCGACCACCGCCCTGCAGCTCATCTGGTACGCGCTGAGCAAGCTTCAAGCTGAGCAAAGGTCAAAACCCATTTATGTCATTGCTTCAGATACCCTAGTCGAAACGCCCGTTATCGTTAACCATATAGATCTAACGCTGGGGCGCATCAATAGCGCCAGCAAACAACAAGGCCTTCCATTCGTCGCTCACAAGGTTAGACCCGAAATAGCCGATTCCTTCTGGGTAAACATGATTGGGCGTGGATACCCGGCGCCCAACGGGCGATTTCGGTGGTGTACGGACAGGCTCAAAATCCAACCCGCCAATCGCTTCATATTAGAGAGAGTTGCGGAGTTCGGCGAAGTGGTTTTGGTACTTGGCGTTCGACGTTCGGAAAGTGCCGCACGTGCACAAGTCATGGCGTTACACAAGCGTCGAGGTCAGCGTCTCTCTCGCCATTCCGATCTCACTAACGCATGGGTTTATACCCCAATCGAAGACTGGGATGTGAACGACGTCTGGCAATATCTGCTTAGCGCGCCCAGCCCCTGGGGTAATCGCAATAGAGACCTAGTGACAATGTATCGCAACGCTCAGGCTGGCGAATGTCCATTGGTTGTGGACAAAACAACGCCTTCCTGTGGGAACAGCAGATTTGGCTGCTGGGTATGCACCGTTGTCGAACGAGATCATTCGATGGAAGCTTTGATCGAAAACGGAGAGGGCTGGATGCAACCGCTGCTTAATCTCCGAGATTGGCTCGCGTCCACTCAGGACCCAACCCGAAAAAAAAATATCAGAGAGGTTCGAAGACGCGATGGACACGTCCATATGTGGGGAGAGAACGACGACAAAGTAATATGGGGACCCTACAAGATGGAGGTCCGTAGAGAGATTCTTCGGCGTCTTCTCCGAACGCAAAAGCTCATTCAAGAAACCAACCCCGGTGAATCGTTCCCTCTGATTTCGGAGCCGGAGTTGCACGAAATCAGACGCATTTGGCGAGGTGAAGAGGGAGACTGGGAAGACTCAGTTCCTAGTATATTCAAGGAAGTGTATTCGACCGAATTGAAGTGGATTGATGACGACGTCGGTGGACCTACGCATCTCGATCTTCAAGTGTTAGAACGGGTGTGCGCGGACCTCGAAGTGCCGTGTGATCTCATGCGTGAGCTGATCGATACAGAACGTCAATATCAAGCGCTAGCTCGCCGCTCGGGAATTTACGACAAAATCGACACGACGTTAAAGAAGGACTGGCGAAAGACGGAGGATATTCTAGCCGCAATTGGTATTACGCGGGTTGAGGCCGCCGAAGATGCTCCTTAGGCGTGTCCTGCTCCGAGATTTTGGTGTCTATCGGGGTGAGCAATGTTTTGATCTGGCACCTCGTGATGCTGGCAACGGCCGACGACCTGTCGTGCTGATTGGGGGAATGAATGGGGTTGGCAAAACGACGCTCCTAGAAGCAATCAGACTCTGCTTCTACGGGCGGCAATCACGCGGACTCATTCCGCGAAGCAAAGACTACGAACAGTATCTACTACAACGAATTCACAGACCTCGTGTAGAGGTTTGGTCTCCAACGGGTGCCTCGGTTCTCGTCGACTTCGACTATATCAGTCGCGGTCAGCGTCATACGTTTACCGTAGAGCGTGCCTGGGAGAAGACCTTGGACAAACCGGGAATTGCTCGCGAATCCATGAACATACTCAAGGACGGACAGCCCCTGACAGATGTCCAGGCCGAATTTGGGTCTGAGTTCATTCAAAATTTGCTCCCGCCTGCCCTAGCGGACCTCTTCTTCTTCGACGCTGAAAGAATACGCCGTCTCGCGGAGGATGACACCGACGCCGAAACGCTATCCGAAGCCGTTAAATCACTGCTTGGACTCGATCTTGTTGAAAGATTGCAATCAGATCTAGCGCTTTACTCGGCGAGAGAGGCCAAGCGAATTGTTGGCAAAGACTTAACGATCGAAATCGACCGAGCGCAGAGCGATTTGCACTCATCGGAAGCAAAACTGAGGAGCTATCGAGAGAAGCGCGCGGAAAAGCAAAGCGAACTAGATTTCAATACAGCTCAAGTTGAAAAAGCCGAACGCTCCTTGGCACAGCAAGGATACGGATTAGCTCAGCAGCGGGAAGAGCTGCTCGCGCGCCGGGCTGTGCTAGACGCCGACGTATCTAGACTTGAACAAGAGATCCGACTTCTGACTGATAGTTCGTTGCCGTTTGCACTTTGTCCCGGTCTGGTTTCCGATCTTCGAACTCAACTCGAACGCGAACGCTCTGGCCGTCAAATCGCTTTTCTACGCAATGACCTAGAGCGCCTCGCGCGCAGCGTACGAAAGGGAATTAAAGCAAGCTCTACGCTGGCGAACGGCGGCTTTTCTAGCTCGATGATAGAAGTGGTTGCTGATGAGGCTGTGAACGTTCTCAGAAGCCAAATTACTTCACGCACATCGACTCTGGAGCCTCCTTTACATGATTTCGCCGATCTTGACGAACAGCGCGTTCTAGCGTGGATCGAAGCCGCTAATACACAGATGAGTGCTCAGCTTCACGCAGCTGCCCGCTCACTGGAACGGGCCATCCGAGAACAGCACCACGTGGCTACTCAGGTGAACCAAGCTCCCGCGGATGACACGCTCCGCGAGAGTATTGAGCAGCTGACAAAGCTATCTGCTCACCGCGGACAGGTTTCCAGTCAACTGCAAAGGCTTGATTCGGAACTCGGACAGGTAGAGCGAGAAGTGGATCAAGCCCGCCGCAGGATAGCCAAGCTGACGGAAACTGCAGCACAATTGGGCACTGGCCAAAATCGACTGGCTCTGGCGTCGAAACTACAAAGTGCTGCCGCGAACTATGCCATCCAATTGTCTGATGCAAAGCTCGCGCAACTGGAGCGCTATCTACTTACGAGTTTCAATAACCTTTGCCGTAAGCGCGAATCGCTGAGCGAAATTAAGATCGATCGGCAAACGTTCAAGGTTACCCTCCGAGACCGGCATGGTAGAGTGCTCGCCAAGCAAGAGCTTTCGGAAGGCGAGAAACAGATCTATGCAATAGCAGTGCTCGATGCTCTGGCTAAGAGCACACAACGCCACGTTCCGGTCATAATAGATACTCCTCTGGGACGATTGGACAGTGAACACAGAGACTTGCTGGTGAATCACTACTTTCCTCGCGCATCTCATCAAGTAATTCTCCTGTCAACTGACACCGAAGTGGACTCACAGTATTTTACCGAGCTTGAACCTTTTCTGTCGCACTCTTTGCAAGTTGTCTATCAATCAGAACTGGGACATAGCGAAATTGTTCCTGGATATTTCTGGTCGCAGGAGGGCCCTGATGCACGATCTTCACGTCAAACGGCTTCGCTTTAGTCGCGAACCCGATACGTGGCTGCGAGTCCTCAAGACGAGAACTGGAGTTACACCGAATTTGCTTTGTCGGCTCGGATTTTGTTTGTCGCTTGAGGAGCCAGCGGTACCTCAACCTGAGCAATATCCGGAAGATTCAGAGCGGGAGATTAACCGTTACACCCTGCTAGGAGAATTCGACGTTTTGTTCACGGCACTTCTGCGCCAGCGACTCAACAGAGATAATTTGTCGCCCGACCAGATGGACGAACAATTTCGTGCTCATATGAATCGCGGCGTTATGTTGCTTTCTCGCCGGATACGCTCGCTCTCGGATCTGATGAAGCTATTGCCAGCGGTACACATTCAACCCAGCCAGTAGGGGAATCTCGATATTAAGCGAGTGTTTGACGGCCGGGAATAGAACTGATGCGGGTTGCGAGAGCCAAATGCCGGTGTGATCGCCATTCTTTGTAGGATCAATGCACTAAGTGGGAAGGAGGTGCGACCACTGGAAGGAAACTATGAAAGTGCGCTCGGCGACCTCCTGGAGGGCATTTTCAGGGTCCCAGTCGCGCGCTTCTCGCGCAGGCGTCAGAGACTGTAAATCTAGCGCAATTACCATTTGCAGTAACGTCAGTCAGGGTTGAGCTTCCCTCAAGTAGGTGCTGATACCCGCCTCGAAATCGAAAAGGCATTCGCTTTCGACAATTGGAGAAGGAAGCATTGATGCGACGGTGTGCCGCCATCGTCCGCCATCGCCGATCTTTCGGACGATGTCGGCAATTTCTTTTATGGCATCGTCTGCTTCGGTTTCGAGAGATCCGTGAAAGCCGTGTGTATATAGTAAGGAATTGCGAAGACCATTTAACCAGCGTAGGAACGTTAACCTCTTAGGGTTCTTCGCGAGCCCAGCATCTCGAACAAGATAGTGTTCCGTGTTCATGAGCGTCACCAGTTCGCGTGATGGATCTGGTTTTACAAACCCCAAGCCTTCTGGGAATTCGGCCAGGATACCTTCGTTAACGCCGCGATGCTGAAGGAACAGATCGATTGCCCTGTGGGCGAGTACGCAGCTTTCTTGCAGCCGCTTTTGCTGGAATCGGAGTTCTGCAAGGGCAAATGCATACGCCGAGGCATGGTACAGTACGTTGCCAATGCTAGGCTGATGGAGCCTCGATACAACCTTGATCAGAGACTCTACGAGCTGCTCGACGCGTAAGGCGAGTGGACGGGCGGCGCCGCTGTGCGAACGAAGGCGCTCTTGATAGGCTCTTACCCGTGTCAACCAACCAGGCTTGTCGTGCCACCACTTTGCGCGGTCCCGCGCATCTCCCTCCAGGTATAAGCCTGATTCTGCGAGCGGCGTGAGTATGCTTTCCGTCAATTCGTCAAGAAAGTTCAAGGCATCGGCCAGGTGAGGAAGGAGTGGGATATCTACTTGCGGGATCGTCTCTCGGATAACGGCATACGAATGCATATCGTATCGGTTTATCAAGCTGACAAGATTCTCCCACCGGTCGAAGAACAGCGTCTCACTGCCGCGGAGAGATACTTTATAGTTGTCCGCTCGCCCGAGACGATATTTAATATAATGAGCCAAGACGATCTCAGCATCATAACCCGCCGGCATTATCAAATAGAGTCGCGCTGGCCGCTTGGCACCGGTATCTTCGGCCCAGAGTCGGTATAGTTCCTCATCTTCTGATTTGAGGAGGAGAATTTCGGGCTGCCAATCTGGTTGTTGGTCAATGCTCCACAAGCTGATGTCCTTCATAAATCGCGTGCCGGCCGGGCATATTCTGGTGGACGTCGGGGGCGCCGTCTCACTCCTCTGCTTCGAGCTGTACGGCGGTGTCTAGCTGGTCGGCGGCAAAGAGCTCCGTTGAGATGCTCAGGACATTTGCTAGCGTAGTTGCGGCGGTTGAAATTCGTTCCTTGGCGAGTTCCGCAAGTTTCGTCGCGAACTCTGTCTTTTCCTCGTCATCTTGGGAATACTCACGATTCGCGAGGTAGGTTTTTGTTTGCTGGTCGAATGCCTCGTCGAAGCGCCAATTGGATCTGATCGACTCTCGGATTTGCTCACTCATTTTGGCGACATATGCTCGAAGCGATTTTGTAGCGAGTTCTTTCACTAGCTCTTCAACTGCCTTTGGCAGGATTTTAGTCAACGCCTTGCGGGATTGGTCATTTGAAAATGTTCCGAGGATCAAGTGAAAGCATTGCAACCTAGCCGTCTCGGAGACGATTATGTTCTCATTGCGGTAGATTTGGCCTTGGAGATATGGATGCTCAGGCGATGCCTCGAAGATTCTGAGCTTAGAGTCAAAGCATAGCTCATCAGCTCCATGTACGAGCGCTTCTGCTATTTTCTGAGGGGTGAGATCAAATTGCCTGACAAGTTCTCGGCACAGTTCGCTCCAGGCGCGAATCCAGGCTTGCTGGAAAACGTTGCGGAAGAATATGTCGTCGCCGGGCTCCGGCCTGAGATCCTTCTCGAACGCTTTTTCCGCGTCTTGCACCGGGACAGGATCAGTCCCACGGCATCGACGAAATTGGCACAAGACATTGTCCCGGAATTGTTTCGTTCCCTCGATCGCCGCAGCGATCTGCTGCTCGAGTTCTGTGAACCTCGCCTTGAAGCGCGCTGCGATGCTGCTATATGGACGCGGCTGCGTAAATAGCGCATGAAGAGCCGGTGTTATATAGGCGTCGATCTGCTCGTTGAGAATCGGAACCTGCTCCAAAGCAAATATTTCCTCGCTGATTGAACCGTAAGTTGGACATCCAGGCAAATTTAGTTCCTCTTTTCTCTCAGGTAGGTTGAGCACAACTTCTGTCAGCGCGACGCGGCGGCGAAACAAGTACTTTTCGAGGGCCTCCGCTATCACTGATACGGTTGTGATTGTATATTCCCTCTGTCTTTGAAACGACTGAGCCTTCTCTCTCGTGTTCCACTCAAGCAGATGTAGGAGCGATGGAGCCGGGTCGGACTCGGCGCCTTTCCATTTGTCAGCCAGAGAGCGCACAGAGTACGAAGACAACGCTCGATCGTCTAAGAGTACGAGAAAGTGCCCGCTAACTTGCTTGGCTTTCGAGTTAATAGTAACGAACAACTCACGTAAGTCACGTCGAAGGGACTCGCTTTCGTTTGTTCCTTTTATCGCTGAAGGAGGAAAGAACACGCATATCGGCACCTCAACCCGCCCAAGCTTATCGCTTTGGTCTCTATCGAGAAGGCGCTTGAGCGCTACTAATCGGTGCTGACCGTCGATCGCGATCAGCTTAGTTTTCTCCGGGTTGTAATTGAGTGTGGCCGCGTACGGATAGAAGTTGTAGCTCTTTCCATCCGAGTCGATGGAATAGCCTGTTGGTTTTGCTGTGAGATTCAGCTCGAGTTGGAACTTATCTTCGTCCCAGGTGCGAAAGAGTTTCTCGGAGTCGCCTTGGACCAGATTGGTCACGCTTTGATAACGCTCGATGGGCCTTCCGCCTTCGATTGGCACGAGTGAGGCCAGCAACGGAGGAAAGAAACGAACGCTGTCATGACCACTTTCCAGGTAGACGACTATCTCTTTGTCAACCCGTTCGAAATCGATGTCGCGCTGGATCAGCTCTTCAAAGGATATAGCTGCAAATGAGAAGGCTTCCGCCGCTGTTACTAGGCGGTCGAGCTCTTTGAGGCGGAGAGTCGTCAGCAGGTAATAGAGTTCAAAACTCTGCGCGGTTGTGAAGCGTCCGAACACGCCATCAAGCGCTTGGGTGAATACAGTTTTGTCGACACCCTTAGGCAGATCTGCCATAGGAGTCCTCCTAGAGATTGCTTAGGGGCGGTTTGAGGAGCGCCTGGACGATCTTTTCGAGGTTACGCAGGTGTCCTTCGAAAGGAAGCTCGATCGCGATGCAACTATAAATGAGCTCCGTCCATTCGATTTCACTTTTACTTACCCGTTGGCTGAACTGTGTAGATCCCGAAAGATGCTGATCAAGACGTGCACGAAGTGATTGTCGCGAGGCCATGCCGATGTACAAGGGAGGCAGGCCGGAACACAGGGTGCGCAGGACTGCTATTATCCGTCGGAGCACGTCGAGATCGACTTTAGGCTCGCTCGAAACGAAAGAGCGGAAAAGCTGACCGGGCGACGTTGAAGTACTGTTTCTTGCGTATATTCGATATCCAACTCTGAGGTGTTCGCCGGCTCGGAAGCCTTGGAGAAATCCAAGCAAGCGACTCGTATCGTGCACCTCTCTGTAGCGATCAAGAGTCGTTGCAATTAGATCGGTAACGGACTCCACAGCTAGGGTGCGGGCCGATGACAGGCCCAGTTCGTAATCAGAGGGGAATCTGACCGAGAATGAATATAGGCCTCCTTGACTGGTTGGTACCTTAGGAACGTCAGTGAGAAGCGTAAACGCGCGAAGTTCGATCATCGTAGAAAGTCAACCGTAGGCTACGTATAGAACCTCGTCATGCGAGGCACCTGCTGGTCACGCCGGGTCTTCAACACTGGATACGGTGCACCGCACCGATGCGACGGAAGACGCAACCCTGAGGCCAAACCATATGACAGTCAAGGACTGTCTTCAGTTTGTTCAGCCGCATCGGCCCGCAATCTCCCGAGAAATACGAACGCCGGCCCCGGAGCTCTATATAGGCGAAAGTACGGCATCTGGTAAAGCAGGTCTCTAGAACGCTGTTCTGGCTGAACTGTGTTTCTCCTTCTGCGCCCGCTTGCCGAAGGCCAAGGGCGAGGCCGTTTTCTTTCACCTCGCGCCATTTTTGGGGCGCAACTGTGTCACCCAAACCAGTGCGGTTGCGCGGAATTCGGATCCGCTGGCTGCGCAGCCTGCAACCGCGACCGAGCGAAGCGGTCCGGAGGGCTGGTGCGCGTGCAGTGAAGCGACGGCGCGCTCAGTGGATCAAGTTGACCTTCCTGAGCGCTTTGTTCGCGGTTCGTTTCGCATAACCTACCTGACGCTGAATGCGCCCCTTCTTCGAAAGATCTCGGCTATGAAGTATTTCGTCTCTGATTTGTTGTTCTGAAAGACCGCGGGATGCTGCGTGTAGAGCCCAAGCCATGTCAGCACGATGCAAATCGCCGTCGTATCGCGCGCTACAATGAAACTCAGCGAGCGTCCGAACCGGGTTCCCGTTTGTTGTCGGCCGAAGGGTCGTTAAGTTCGCGCGTTCGGCGGCTTCCTGGTCTGCGAGTGATTTCACTTCTTCAAGAAAGATGTCGGCCGCATCGTAGGTACCGCCTTGGCACTGACGCAGGCGAACGAAGGGCGCTAATCCATTCGGCAAGATTCTTTCGGGCTTCCGATTTGTGAAGCCCGCGAGTCGACCGAAATGTCTCCAGTCCGCACTCGAGAGATCGCCGCCGAATCGCTTCGCGAGTTCCTTTGCGGCCCAACTGCTCATGTCGCGATCGAGAATTTGTCCGTGATTTAGCCAGACCTGAAAGTTCTGGCGTGAGGTCTCTACAAGGAGGGCTGGCTGAAATCCGGCGTCCGTCATTCGAGCAATCGTACCAATGCTGAGATCGTCGACCAGGCTCATCGCATGAATGCCATGTGGTCGGACGAAGATGTGAGCACCACGTACGTTCTCGCGTCGGAGCCGCTGGATCGCTTCTTCGATATGCGCGATCGTCCACGCCTCGCGAAGGAGCATGCGACCGTCTGGTCGCAGAATACCGATGTCGAGGTAATCGCACCCCATCGCTGCGAGTTGTCTTCTGACCTGGCTACGGGTGATGACGCTGCTCATCGATGATCATTTGCTTTCGTTTCTGGATGCGGAAAAACTAGATCTTGGCTGTACCTTTGTTTCCGGAACCCATGTTGCTCGTTGCATTTCCATTCCCATTTCCGCCGATGTAGCGGGTGGAACCGCCACCAGTGCCGCCTTTGGGTCCCATCTGTCGAGTGAGCTTCGAGTTCAGGGATTGAGTTCCAGCATTCGGATCTGTTGCCATGCCTTTGTTCGGAGCCGCTCCGACTCGTGCTTCAGGCTGATCTGCGGGCGCTCTTGGCGCCTGTATGCCCTCGTTCGCTCTGAATCGCGCTTCAACGCTTCCGTCGCTTCCTCCGAGTGCGCGGACCGCCTTGTTGCCCACGGCCTGCATCATGCTGGAGATAGGCTGGATGATAGTGCGGGCGATGAAAGCCGCCTCGAAAGCTTGGTTGAGCGCAAGTCCGGCCGTGCCGCTGACAATGCCGGCGGCAGTGGAAGGAACCACTGTCGTTATGATTGCGAGGATAACGCTGTTCGCTACAAGGTTTAGAAGCAAAGGCCAATTCATAGGTGCGGAGCAAACTTTAGTGACGATTGACGTTGGCGCGACGCCATAAGTCGCATACCAGGGGAGAGTAGTGGTGGCCGGCACGCAGGCGGCGACCAACGCGCTGTTCCATTGCGTCGCGATCTTCACGCCGATTCCGAGTACCAAGTAAAAGAAAAGTAGACGGACGCCGGCCTTGATGACGTAGCCGAAATATCCCTCGGCAATCGGAGCGGTGAAGCGGCTGCCGCCGAACGCGAGAAGAATCGATGCTCCCCCAACGACGAGATACATTTCGATCACGACCAGCAAGGCGAGGGCAGCGATAATGGTGAATGACAAGAGAATGAAGAATGCAGCGACGGTCTGGCCAAGAGCCATCGAAAAGTTGGGAATCATGCCGGTGCTAGCGGGAGTGTTGTAGATGGTCTCGGCCATCTGACCGCCAAGATCGAGAACCGTGCTGGGGCTGAGGTTGGGGACTCCGCTGACCGCTGC
>Ga0182024_10003731_pt1 | contig 35893 bp, 32 predicted proteins | sample P32metaG_FD_120480 | JGI IMG/M metagenome (GOLD analysis project Ga0182024, IMG submission 120480) | Permafrost microbial communities from Stordalen Mire, Sweden - P3-2 metaG (Illumina Assembly) | ecosystem: Environmental > Terrestrial > Soil > Wetlands > Permafrost | place: Sweden: Stordalen...
CTTTGTAACGTTTTGTATGTTGATCTGATCGAGCGCGGAGTATCGCGTGTTGCCCAGGTCGCCGCCATAGGCAGGCCAATCGCTTTGTCCATGCAGCAACGGTAGTGCAGTTAAGGACCAGAACAACAGAATCGCAAATCGCATAAAGGCCTCCTCGGGCGCAAATCAGAAATAAACTTTATCACGAACCGAGTTATGCTCCGCCAGTAACCTGAAACCTCTACTTAATTGGCACGTCTAGAGGGCATATGTCGATTGCAAAGTGGAGTTTCACCGGGGTGGCCCTTCTGTTGTTTGGAGCGTCGTTAGTCAGCGCCCAGACCTCGTTTGACGTAAACCTCGGATTTGGGAGCGCATGGGACAGCGCCAATAGTGGCGGCATTGATAATGCAGCCTCGCTGAACGCATTCGGATCTTGCACCGTCGGATCGGGCGACGCCAATTGTCAGTCGCTGCCCACTCTGAACGGGTTCTTCCTGGGATTCGGCGGCGACTTGATGCTAAACAAGCACCTGGGGGCTGGTTTCGAGGCCAGTTTGCAGCCGTCACAGCAGACCTATGGCCCGCTGAACTCGCGCCAGACGTTCTATGACGTCAACGCCATCTATGCGCCGGTTACCACGAAACGGGCATCTCTGCTGTTAGAAGGCGGTATTGGCGGCGCGCGCACCAGTTTTTCTCTCACCCAAAGCGGTTGCGTGGGAACGGCGGTCTGTAGTACATCCACGGAACCGGTCGGCGCCGCCAATCATTTCCAGGTGCACGTCGGCGTGGGAGTCCAGATCTTCGTGACGGAGCACATTTTCATCAAACCTGAGTTCGACCTGCACTACGTTCCCGGTCTCACCAACCAGTTCGGCAGCGACGCGGTGCCGGAAGGCATGCTCTGGGTCGGTTATAGCTTCGGCGAGCGCTAGCCTCCAGCATCACATCTCGTGAAACTCGATCTGGACGCTGACGCGGACAGCCACCGCCTTGCCATCTTTCTGCGCCGGAGCAAAGCGCCATTCCTTCACCGCTTCCACGGCGCTTTGGTCCAGATCCTTCTCGATCCCCTTTACAACACGGGGATTCCTCGGGAGGCCCTTGGAACTGACCACCAGCGCGATGATCACCGAGCCGACCGCCCGCACCCCGCGCTCGGTTGAGTAGTGCGGGTTCACTTGCTTGATAACTCGTGGAGCGGTGACGCCAGGTCCGAGATCGTAAACCGGCTCGTCGTCCGTTTGCGCCGGCAAGAGCCACAGCGCGCAACAACCAATGAGCAGTACTCGCCACGTCAAAATTGCGCCTCGCTCCCGACCAAAGATGGCTGGAGAGACGCAGCCCAAATCGACGCGGTTTCATTCTTCTGCGGTTCGTCCCGGCCAATGTAACTCGCCAAGACAACCCGCGTAATTCTTTGGAACTTTTAGGCCGCCTCGGGGTAATCAAAGAGTGAAAGGGTGGCTTGGGTTCTGCGTTAACATTACAGCAGGGATCGTCCACGCATGTTAAAGCCGCTTAGCATCGTTGCAGTGATGGTAGTCGTCCTGCCGGCACTTGTGTTGGCTCAAGGCGGATACTATCCGCGATCGCGCCGTGGCGTTGTTCCCGGTACGCCTAACCCGGGGGCTTATAACGTCGCCGGTTCCTTTCACGGGAAGCTCAAAGAACTGACCGGCAAAGAGATCATGATCGAAACCGACGACAGTCAAATCGTTTCCATCCACCGCTCTCGCAAAACCAAATTTCTGAAAGGTACTCAGTCCATCAAGCCTTCCGATATCGACATCGAGACGCCCGTCACCGTGGATGCGAGCGAAGACGTGGATCTCTCGCTCACGGCGCGCAGCGTGACTGTAGATACGCCGAAGAAGAACGCCGACAGCAAGTAGCCGTCAAGCGGACGTGCTTACGACACGCGGTAGGTGTAAGGCGTCCTCGATAAATCGGTTTCCGATCGATTACCGCCGAGACGCATCCCCTCGACGCTCGTGGCCTTCCCGAAAATCTTCCGCAGTGCTTGAATGAAAGGATCATTGGCTTGCAAGATGACCACGGGTGGCGTTTCTTCCAGCGTAAAACCAGCGGCATCCAATGTATCGTGAAGGAGCCCATAGCCTCCCGTCGGACCCGCCGCATCGAATTTACGAGAAGAAAAGACCAAGCGCCAGTCCTCATAATCCGCTAGAACGGCCCAAAGTGCGACCTTCACCTGTAGGCCAGCATCATCGAGAATTTGAAGAATTCGCGAACCCCTCTCGACATCCATGCTTACCAATGCAGCTTTATCCAGAGGTCGACTTTCTTCTTGTCTGGAAATCGTGTCAAACGGTGGCTTTTGCGATACAGGCCTTGAGGGCACATTCAACGCAGTAGCCTGCTACATAGTAAGCTCCGTCGCTCATGCCCAGCCTGGCGAGGGCTCGCGCCTCGCGCAGCCTGGTTCGCGATAGAACCTGGAACTCCTTCCGATTCACACAGACATCGTACCGAAGATCGTCTTGCTAGACTGGTTCTTGACACTTGCCACCAAACCCCGCGTCTCGGTAGTCAGCTATCTCAATACGGTCCCGCTAGTATGGGGCATGCTGCATGGCGAGCAGCGCGGCCTTTTCGATCTTTCCTTCGCCATCCCGGCGGAATGCGCCGACCGCTTGGAGTCTGGGCTCGCCGATATCGGCATTGTCCCGGCAGTGGAGCTGAACCGGCAGAAGCTCGAAATCATTCGTGGCGCCGGTATCGCCTGTCACGGTCCGGTGCGCAGCATTTTCCTGATCTCGAAGGTACCCTACGCTGAAATCCGAAAGCTGGCGGCCGATTCGACTTCGCGCACCTCGGTGGCGCTCAGCCGCGTGATTCTGGCGCGCAAATTTGGCGTCCAACCCCAGGTTCAATCGCACGCGCCACATCTGCCATCCATGCTGGAAAATGCCGATGCGGCGCTGATCATAGGCGACGCCGCGCTGGTGCTGGATCCCGCCGAACTGCCGTTCCATGTTCTTGACCTCGGCGCCGAATGGGTCCAAATGACGGGTCTGCCGATGGTGTTCGCGGTTTGGGCCGCGCGCGCCGAATTCCCCACTCAGGATCCCAAGCCGTTCCTCGATTCCATGCGCTTCGGACGCGCCCACATCGACGACATCGCGCGCTCCGAGCACGCCAAGGTAGGAGTCTCCGAAGACTTGGCGCGTTCCTATCTGACAGACAATATCGTCTTTGAGCTGGGCGACCGCGAGTACGCGGGCCTCAAGATGTTCCTACAATACGCTTCAGAGCTTGGCCCCTCAATACAGGAGCGGCCAGTGGACGGGAGAAAAGTTTCGGTATGATGACGCGCCAGGAAGCCATCGACTTATACAACAGTGACGATCTCATCGGCATCGGCATGGCCGCCGACGCGGTCCGCCGCAAGCTGCATCCGCACGGCGTGGTCAGCTACATCGTGGACCGCAACATCAACTACACCAATTTCTGCACCGAGTATTGCAGCTTCTGCGCGTTCTACCGGCCCATGGGCCACCAGGAAGGTTACGTGCATTCCAAGGACACGATCTTCGACAAGATTCAGGAGACCATCGATCTGGGGGGCACCGGCATCCTGATGCAAGGCGGCCTGCATCCCGATCTCAAGATCGAATGGTACGAGGATCTGCTGCGATCGATCAAGAATCGCTTTGGCGACAAGATCTGGAACCATTGTTTTTCCGCACCCGAGATCGTGAATATCGCCGAGGTTAGTGGATTGAACCTGCGCGACACCATCGCGCGGCTGCGTGACGCGGGTCTGGAATCCATTCCCGGGGGCGGCGCCGAGATCCTGGATGACGAAGTGCGGCGCAGGATCAGCCGGCTAAAATCGTCGGCGCAAGATTGGATCGACGTGCATCGCACTGCTCACGCGCTCGGCATGCGCACCACCGCCACCATGATGTTCGGTTGCGGCGAGACCATCGAGCAGCGCATGAATCATTTCGACATCGTGCGCCAGATCCAGGAAGACACCGGCGGATTCACGGCGTTCATTCCGTGGTCCTTCCAACGCGAGAACACCTCGCTCGGCAAGTTTGTCAAGCAGGAAGCGACGGCGGTGGAGTATCTCAAGATGCTCGCGCTCTCGCGTCTCTATTTCGAAAACATCGAGAATATTCAATCCTCCTGGGTGACGCCGGGGCTGAAGACCTGCCAACTGGGCTTGCGCTTTGGCGGCAACGACGTCGGCAGCATCATGATTGAAGAGAACGTAGTCTCGGCGGCTGGCGCGCACAATCGCGCTAGTGAAGAGGAACTGCGGCGATTAATTCGCGATGCAGGCTTCATCCCGAAACAGCGCGACACGTTGTACCGCACATATTTTCTGAACTAACGTCGCAGCCAGTCGCCCGAGACAATAAGGCGTCCTGTCTCTGGGCCCACGTACCAGTAGATCCAGCAGTCAACCCTGCCCGTGGTGGTTACCATCGCTCGTTCGAACTCCGGCCCTTCGTACTCATCGAGAGCGGCAAGGACCGGCGCGGGGTCGTCCAGATAGAAGATTTCGCCCAGGATCGTTTCGCCAGCCTGACTTGATCGTCTCGCTCCGGGATATGGTCCGAAATCGTAAAGGCGGCCAGGGGCCTGGGCCTCATCAATGAACTGTCCCCGTTTGGAAAGCAGTTGCGCGAATTGATTCTCACAACCACGCCGCAGAGTACCGTAGACGAAGAGGTGGTGATCGGACAACTTATTTACGGACGAGCGACTCTTCCAACTCCCGCGCGTAGCGATCGATTTCTTCGGGCTGCATCGCCACCAGCGTCTTCTCCATGTCCTCGCCGGTCTCCAGCATGTGCTGCAGGTGCATCGCCGCAAGCTTCATGCACCAGGTGTCGGTCAACGGATGGCCGAACTTTTCGCTCAAACCGAGCATCACCGGATGCGACAGCGCGATCACCCGTTCTTCAAACGGCTCGCCCTCCGTGCCGATTCCGAACTTCACGTCCACGGTGTCGGCGTGGCGGATCGAAATGCCGGTCTGCAGCCATCGAAAGTAGACCTGCCAGATGCGGCCGAAGGGATCGGGGCCGGCTTTGAAGTTGCGGAAATTCTCAATCATTCAAGTTGATTGTAGCGAAACGGCCGGGCCTTAGTAGAAGCGGCCGCGCCTCAATAAAATGGATGATTCCGATGCGACACCAGCGAGAGGAACTCGTCGCGTGTCTCCTTGCGCGCCCGGAATGCGCCCAACATGGCGCTGGTCACCGCCCCGGAATGCTGCTTTTCCACGCCGCGCATCATCATGCAAAAATGCCGGGCTTCGCAGATTACGCCGACACCCCTGGGCTTCAACACCTCTTGCAGCGTCTCGGCCACCTGATGAGTCAAACGCTCCTGCAACTGCAGCCGGCGCGCAAACATGTCCACGACGCGGGGAATCTTGCTCAGCCCGATCAGTTTATTGTTCGGCAGATAGGCGACATGCATGGTTCCAAAGAAAGGCAACAGGTGGTGCTCACACATGCTGTAAAACTCGATGTCCTTCACCACCACCATCTCGTCGCACTTCTCTTCAAACAGCGCCCCATTGACGATGCTTTGGATGTCCGTCTCATAACCGCTGGTCAGAAACCGCAGCGCTTTGTCGGCGCGTTGTGGCGTGCGGACCAACCCCTGACGTTCGGGATCCTCGCCAATCTTCACCAACAGCTTCTGCATCAGATCGGCAATCGACTCGTCGTTATCCTGCTTCGGCATCACCTTCACTACGGATTTGGTCTTCATGATTTTAGTTCGAACACGTTTCGCTTGGTTTCGCGCAACCGGATTCCTTCCAGCCGGGGCCATTCGCCGGGGAATGCATCGGACCAGCGGGCGTTGAGCCGGTTCTCAATCACCCGGATAATGTTCTCCGAGGTCGGAACCAGGGTCTTGAATTCAGCTAAGTCCGCATTAAAGTAACGATGGTCGAAGTCCGTCAACACTTGCTCGCTCACCAGCCGGTCGAGCGTCGGAACATGGACCACTTGACCGGACGACGTATCCACCGGACCTTCGGCCGTCACGTCCAGCACGTAGTCATGGCCGTGCCCGTAAGGGTTGCTGCACTTTCCGTACAAGTCGCGATTCTCATCCTCGCTGAAGGCCGCCGAGTGGAGCCGATGGGAGGCAGCGAAGCGATAGCGCCGGGTGACGCGCATTATCGGCTCTCGCCTCCGTAATCGACATACAGATCTTCCGTCTCATACAAACGGACGTTATTTAATCGGGCACGCCCCCCTTCAAAATGCGGCTCCAGACGTCTCCAGATCTCCGCGGCGACATTTTCCGTGGTCGGAACAATCTTGTCGAACGGCGGCACCTCGTAGTTGAGGAAGCGATGATCCATCGGATCCAGCACCGTCTGTTGGATCAGCTCCTTCAGCTTCTTCAAGTCAAAAACCATACCGGTGATCGGATCGGGCTCGCCTTCCAGAGTCACTTCCAGGACGTAGTTATGCCCATGGCCGTTGGGATTGGCCGCAGCTCCATAAATCTCTCTATTTCGCTCCGTGGACAGCGTGGGTTGCGCGCACACGTGCGACGCGGAGAACTCTGCTCGGCGGGTTATCAGCATGGTCCTTTTATTCGATGCGAACCTTCCCCAACTGGATGCTCTAATATTATAGAAGAAGGCCCGGATGCGGCTATTGAAATGACTCATTCCAAAGTAGATCTAATCATCAAAGGAACCATTGGCGCGCTGCTGGTGGTGCTCGGCTTCGTGGTTGTATGGTCCATGCAGGAGCACATTGTCGGGGTCGGCGACACTGCGCCGAACTTCAACCTCACCACCAGCGCCGGCGATCAGGTGACGCCGCGCAACTTCGGCGGCAAGGTTCTGGTGCTGAATTTTTGGGCCAGCTGGTGCGCGCCGTGCGTGGAGGAGGCGCCCTCGCTCAATGAGTTCGCTAAAACATTCAAGGACTCGGGTGTTGTTGTGCTGGGCGTCAGCGTGGACCGCAACGAGCAGTTGTATCAGAATTTCGTGAAGCGCTTCGGGGTGTCGTACCCCACTGCACGCGACCCGCAAGAGAATCTGAGTTACCGCTACGGCACTTACAAAATTCCCGAGAGCTACATTATCGATCGCAATGGCAAAGTGGTGCGCAAGTACGCGGGCCTGCCCGAAAGCGACGGCCACGCCATCTCCTGGATGGATCCGGAGCTGGTGGGCTTCGTGAAATCGCTGCTGTAATGCTAATGGCCGCAGATAAACACAGATGAACGCAGATTGGGGACACATGCGTTATCGGTGTTCATCCGCGTTGATCTGCGGCTGACTGAAATGATTGCTCCTGACGCCCTTCGGCAGGTCGACCAGCTTCTGGGTCAGCGCGGATATCTTGACCGGCCGGAAGACCTGAAGCTCTACGAATACGATGGCAGCGTCGACAAAGCCCAGCCGGAGCTGGTCGTCTTCCCCCAGACTCCCGAAGAAGTAGCATCGCTCGTTCGGATCGCCCGGGAACATCGCATCCCCATCGTCGGCCGTGGCGCGGGCACCGGACTCAGCGGCGGCGTGATCGCGCGCGCCGGCGGCATGGTGATCTCCTTTGCGCGGATGAATCGCATTGTCGAGATCGATCTGGCCAACGAACGCGCCGTACTGGAGCCGGGCGTGGTGAATCTCGAAATTACCCAGGCCGTCGAGCGCGATGGATATTTCTACGCGCCCGATCCCTCCAGCCAGAAAGCCTGCACCATCGGCGGCAACGTGTCGGAGAACGCCGGTGGTCCGCACACCTTGGCGTATGGCGTCACCACCAATCATGTGCTAGGAATCGAAACCGTTCTGCCGGACGGAACCCCGATGACCGCCGGCGGCAAAGCGCTGGATATGCCCGGTTATGACCTCACCGGCCTTCTCACGGGATCGGAAGGCACCATGGCGCTGGTCACCAGGATCACCGTGCGCCTGATGCGCCAACCGGAGCTGGTGAAGACGCTGCTCGCCGTCTACGACACCGTCGACGATTGTGCCGATTCAGTGGCCGAGATCACCGCGCGGGCCATCACTCCAGCCGCGGTGGAAATGCTGGATGGCGTCATGCTGCGCATGGTGGAAGAAGCCACGCACGCCGGTTATCCGATGGACGCGGCGGCGGTGTTGCTGATCGAGTTGGAAGGCTTGAAGGAGACGGTGGAAGAGCAAGTGGAGCAGATCGAGGATGCGTGTAAGCGTTGCCGTGCGCGCGAGGTTCGCATTGCGCGATCGGCCGTGGAGCGCGAGCTGTTGTGGAAGGGCCGTAAGAACGCCTTCGGCGCGGTCGGCCGTGTGAGCCCGGCGTACTACGTGCAAGACGGCGTGGTGCCGCGCACCAAAATCGCGCCGACGCTGCGCAAGATCCACCAAGTTGCCGAGAAGTACGGCCTCACCATCAGCAACATTTTCCATGCCGGCGACGGCAACATGCACCCCATCATTTTGTTTAATCACCACAAGTCCGGCGAGCTGGAGCGCGCGAAAGCCGCGGGCGACGAAATACTTCGATTCTGCATCGAACAAGGCGGGTCTATCACTGGCGAGCACGGCGTCGGCATGGAGAAAATGGAGTTGATCGGCGAGCAATTCTCCGGCGAAACGCTCGATATGATCGCGCGGTTTAAGAAGCTGTTCGATCCGGAGTGCTGTTTGAACCCCGGCAAGATGCTGCCCACTGGCAAGGGCTGCATGGAAATTCGCCAGCCCGCCGGCATGCAGATCTAGTGTCCTGATTTGCAAGTTGATTGAAGAATTCGCGAAGTGGGGCGGGCGCCCTCGCCCGCGGCCGACGCCCCGTCGGCCTCCGTTTTGAGCGTAATGGCACAGCCGGACCAGGGGGTCCGGCGCGGGCGAGGGCGCCCGCCCCACCGCTATTCAATGGCGAGCGTCGCGATGTTGCTGGTTCGGTCGCCGGATGTGATTACTACAGGCGCCGACAAGTTCGATGCAACGCCCGCTGGGATGGTGCAGTTGATCTGATCCAGGCCGACGTAGTTCGGAGCGGCGCCCGCAAACGTCACCGGGCAATCCACGCCGCCGACCGTGACGGTCGGTTGTTGAACGGCGATATCGAGTCCATTGCTCGCGCTCGTGAGGCCCAGGCCTGTCGCATAAAGTTCCACCGAGTCGCCGGAGTGCAGTGGATGATCGGCCGTCACCAAGCTCTGATCGCTGGCCTTGAGAGCGGACGCGGCCCCAGTCCCCGAAGAATCCTGCGTAAAGATCGCCGGTGCGGCGGCGTCCACATAAACGTTGACTGTATTCTTGCCGCTGCTCGATTGAACCGTCAGCGTCGTCAATCCCGATGCGCTGTCGGGAAGCAGGGCATTAATCTGATTCGCCGATGTGTAGTACAGCGAGGTCGCGGTTCCGTTCACTGAGACTTGCGCATCGGCTCCGGATGGCAGATCCGAGCCGTAGATCGAAATCAACGTGCGCGGAGCAAGCTCGAGCGGGAAGTTGGCTGCGGCCGCCGGAAAAACGCGCACAATCAGCGGACCCGGCTTCACCGTGTAAGGTTCCGTTCCGCCCGCCGGCAGCGTCACGGACTCGCCGAGTATCGTCGATCCGGAGTCTAGACCCAACACCACATTGCCCGCCGTGATTCGGTCCGTAAAGGCAATCCCGCCGGAAGAGATGCCTAGATCCGGATCCCCGCCGACTTGCACGACCGCTGCCTCAGCTGAATCGACGGTCAGGCTCGAATCGTCGGCGGCCCGGGCTGCAACGATTAATCCGCCATCCACCGACAGAAACGGATCGCTCTCCGCCGCCGTCCCAACGCTCTGCCAATCATTCGTTCCGTTCAAGAACGACACGATGATCTGCGCGGAATCGTGCATCGCGGAGTCGATGTCGGCGATGCCCTTGGCGTTCCCCGGACACAGGCTGAACAACGTGATGATCCCGCCGCCATTGATGTGGCAATAGGGAACCACGCGCGTACGGCCGGGCAAATAGAACCGCAATGAAGCGCTGGTGAGCGGAACAACACCGTCGTCGAATCCAGCGGGGTTGCCCGTGCCGCCGCTCCCCGCATTCCCCGCGGCGGCCACTGCATCCACGCCGCGCAGATCGTCCGTTCCCTGATTCCAAGTGTCCAAGCCAAAGAGAAAGCCGCTGCCGCTGGCCATCTCGTTCACTTGAGTCGAAATCCCAAGCAGCGACGCGATCGGCGTTCCGAAATTCGGGCTGGCCAGCAAGACTGCTTTGCGAACATGCGTGGCCGCCGGTGGTTGAAACACGCCCAAGCTATCCTGTTTGCCGCTCAGATAGGCCCGCAGCACCAAACCACCCATGCTGTGCGCCACCACGTCCACCGTATCCACGGACTGGCCGCTGGTATATTTCAACCCTCCTAAGAACGTGGCGAAGGCTGCCCCGAGATCTTCAATGGTGGCCGTGGGCGGAAGACTGCAGGTATTGAAGAACACGCTGACCTCGCCATTGCTTTCGAGCACCTGATCGGCTATGCCGAACGTGCCGGAAAACGTCGCGGGGCAACCTTCAAACTGGTATCCGTTGATGAACACGACCGGCGGAAGCGTGGTGCTCGGCAGCGGTGTTCCAGAAGGAATCAACTGGGCCTGCGCCGCACTCGCCAGCAGCAGGACCCAGCATGAAGCAGCGATTGCTCGAGCGGCAGCCATCCAGCCGATCTTAGCGCGTTGGAACCGGTTGCAGCGCGCGGCTCTCGATGATGCGGTCGATGAGGCCGTACTGCAGAGCCTGGTCGGGCTCCAGGATGTAATCGCGATCCACATCGCGCGCGATGCGATCCACGGGCTGTCCCGTTGCGTCGGCGAGAATCTGATTGAGCGATTCGCGCATGCGCAGGATCTCCCGCGCGTAGATATCGATATCCGTCGCCTGTCCGCCCAGCCCGCTCATGGAAGGCTGATGGATCAGGATGCGCGAATGCGGCAGGCTGTAGCGCTTGCCTTTGGAGCCGCAGGCCAGCAGCACCGCCGCCATGGACGCCGCTTGACCGATGCAATAAGTCACGATGTCAGGCTCCACAAGATTCATGGTGTCTAGAATGGCCAGGCCCGCGGTGATGGAACCCCCGGGCGAATTGATGTAGAGCGAAATGTCTTTTTCCGGATCTTCGGCCGCCAGAAAAAGCATCTGCGCCATAACCAAATTGGCGACGTTGTCGTCAATGGGAGTGCCCAGGAAAATGATGTTCTCCTTCAGGAGGCGTGAATAGATATCGAACGCGCGTTCGCCGCGCGAGGTCTGCTCCACAACCATGGGCACTAAAACTGAATTCTGCATGAAACCGGGCTCCTTGTAAAATCCCATGATACCGCGCTCCGTGCCGCGCCACCGGCGCGTCCCAATTAAAGACCATGACGCGAGACAATAAGGACAGCCATGCACCTGGTCCCAACTCAAGCAGAAGTAGTCGCCTTGTTGCGGCGCACCGGCGCCATCCGAGACGGTCATTTCGAATATCCCAACGGATTGCACGCCACCGAATACACCCAAGTTCAATTGGCGACGCGCTATTACCAGCACGCCAAAGTGCTCAGCGTGGGGCTGAGCCGCCTGCTGCGAGCCAACGCGGAAATTCGCGCCATGATCCCCGAGCTATCCATCGTTTCGCCCGATACCGGCGGTCTGCCCGTGGCGTACGGCGTGTGCGAGGCCTTGCGCGCGCCTCAGGTCTATTGGGCGGACCGCAAGGAAGAGCATGGACAGATGGCCTTTCGCCAGTATCTGGAGCAGAAGCCCGGCGAGAAAGTGCTTCTGGTGGACGACATCCTGCGATCGGGCCGCAATCTCGGAGAATTGAAGCGGCTGGTGGAATCCACGGGCGCCGAAGTGGTCGGGATGGCTGTGATCGTTTATCAGCCCACCCCGAAAACGGTCGACTTCAGTTCCCTGCCCCTCTATTACCTCGCGCAGCTCGACGCCACGTATTACAAAGATGCGGGATCTTGCGAAATGTGCCGGCGCGGCGTTCCCGCCGAGAAGGTTTGGATTTAAGCAAGCCTGGATTTAGGGCTTCAGTGTTCCCTTCTGTTTCGCGATCTCCATCAACACCGGATAAAACTGGACGAAGGTGTTGTCCACGGCTCCGTGCTCTAAATGGCAGTTGTAGCAATCCGCGCTGCGGGCCAGCATCTTGCCGGTGGTCGATTTGCCGAAGCCGAAGAACGCCCAGCCATTGCCTGGAAACTTCGCGCTGTCCTTAACTTCGCCCTCAATTGCGAGCACGTCGCTCTGATACGATCCCGCTCGATTGATCGATCCTTGGCTCGACGATGCCCTCACCTCTAGCACTAACATGGTTTTGTCCGGCCACTTGCCAGTCGATACGAAGGAACGATATGCGGCGGGATTCACGAACACATTAGTAAACGCGGGCGCATGCTCCCCGCTTTGTGCGGCCGGCGCCTGGTAAGTCATCCCCAGCCCGGAACTCAAGAAGACCCATTCGCGATAATGGCCCGGAAGAGTCAATTGACCATCGGCGGTGTAGCGCGGCTGCGCCATCAAACAGGTCAACGAACCGGCCACGAAAAGAATTGCGAACGGCGACATGTGGCCAAGTCTATCATTAGGATTCAATGCAGATTCGCCCTCTCGCTCTCGCCGCCGTTTGCGCTGCCGTCTTCGCCACCAGCGCCGCCGGACAGTCGACCGCTCCCTATTCGGCGGTTGAAGTGGACCCCTTCGTCGCAGACCAAGGCGTTGTGTTCCCCGCGGACTATCAAAACGCCCTGGTAGAAAACATCGCTCGCGAAACCAGTGTCGTCTTCAACACGGCCGTCATACTGCGGGAAGGAGACGCAGTTCCGTTCGGGCACGCCGTATTGCGTATTTCCGGCACCGTCGTAAAATTCAAGCCTGGAAACGGAGCGAAGAGATCTTTGCCCGGTTTTGGCGCCGGAGGAACCGTTGTGCAGGCGGAAGTGAGGTTTGCCGACGCTTCAACAGGCCAAGTACTCCTCATCCGTGAAGTTAAGGGCCATATCGATTCTCAAGGCGCCGGCGAAAGCATTGGCAGAAAAATCGCGAGACTATGCGACGCCAATCGTTTTGTTGAGTCGCACTAACTAACTCGTAACTGGACACCGCATAGGCCCAAGAGCGCGGGGTCCGCTAGTCTCGTCCCAGAAATTTGTTGAAAACGTCCACAACGTGGGGCGGTCGGCCGGACCGCGGCTGACGCCCTCGTCGGCCTCTGTTTCTCTTCGGCCAGCCAGACCGGGGGGCGGGCGAGGGCGTCCGCCCCACATCGATTTATCTCACGAACCATTGGGAGAGGAGACTAGAATATAAGACCTATGATGAATGGCGTCGTTTTTGCGCTCTATTCAACGCTCGCCACCGCCGCTCTGGCGCAGAGCGTTCCTTCCGCCATCTCCGCCGACCCACAACCCGACCGGGAACATCCCGCGAAAATGACCGTGGTCCACATCCCGAGCCACGGCGTTTCCATCAAATCTAAGTTTTGAAAACAATCTAGTGTCTGCCTCGTCTCTTCCCATCCCGATCTTCTTGGGCTATTGCGCGAAGCGTATCTGGGTTCCAACCGCGGAATGGTGCGGCGCTTGGGGCGGTCATATTGGCGAAATCGCCAGCGTCAGCGGTTGCCTTTCGTCCTACCCGCCGAATTGGATCGATCGCTGGGACTTCAACCGCTGCGCCTGCTGGAACGACGAGGCGTCTGCCTTGGCAGCAGTGCCTCCCGCGAGCTTGGCCGATTTTCGCCTCTTTTGCTATCGACTAATTCCAATCCTTTTTGGCGCATCCGGCGACGCAGCCACCGTTTCACTCGACGATCTGTTTCCTGCTGGTCTTCCCGACCTACCGAGTGAGCCGGCTCTTCCCAGCTATCGGAGCGTAGGCTATGACATCGTCGAGGCGCCCCTGACGCTTTCGGTTTTGGGCTTTGGTTGCTCACCCCTGTCATGCAACGGGATGGCGCAGGAGATCCCCGTCAATCGGTTTTGTCTACTGGACAACCTCGACACCGCTCTTGCGATCGCGAAGCGCTTTGGCGCTGAGCAACCCGAGCCGGGTCCCTACCTTATTATCGAAGTATTGAAATAATCACAGCTTTCCCATCCTTTTCCGCCCTCCCACTTCAGCCATTTACCTCTCGCATCCCACGCTCCCGGCCCTCCTCTCCGATATTCTGGCCTGACGCATCGCGAACAGCCATCGCGCGCAATTTGTACTATTCGCCTTAAAGTCATCGCCTTTATGAAACAATAGCGTCACTCGCGCGCACCAATACCCCTCATGCGCCCACTCTTTCGAATGAACGCTCTTCGAAATTAGCGCGCCACCGCCCGATTCTCCAAACTTTCTTGCCTGCCACATTGTCAGTGGATCGCCACTTGCTCTGTGTCGGCGCTTCGATTATCTTGAAAGAAGGGTGTTCGCTTGCTTCAGTCGGCCTTGGTAACTTTACTCATCGGGGCCGGGTTCCTGACCCAACCGCCTGCGTCCTATCGGGTCGAATCTGAGCCCGTGGCGGATGGAGCCGAGCTAGTTACTGTTTTCGGGCGCCTGCACAATCCGGCGTCTGGCTCGCGGGATCTCGATGTTCCGCTGCTCGCGGTGCTGCGCGATTCTCTCGGCGACAGCGATCCGGCAAGCCAACGTCTGCGCTACGTCTGGATATTGACCAGCACACGGCCTACGCCCTGGCAGCGCGCCGCCTCCGCTCTTTCGTTCGGATTCTTTCGCGCCGGAAGCAAGCGTCACGCCAATCGAGTGCCATCGCCCACGCTGGACCTCGCCTCGCCTTACAAAAGCGTCTACGGCAATCTATTTAGCGATGGACTGCAGGTGCTGGAAATCGACCCGCTGGGCGCCGCCATTCGATCCACCACGCGCACCTATCGCGGCAATTCGAGCGACTATAGCAAGCTGCAAGCGTTCCAGGCTCTGGCCACTTTGGGCAATCTCGCACGCGACCCCACCACACTTTCGTCATGGGATAACAGTGAGGTTTTGTCCGACAACCAGTTCCGCGAGATCTACTCCCGCCTCAGCCTCTCCACGCATGCCTTCGGCGGCTTGGTTCGCGAACAACAATTGTCGAAGTACTACGACAAGCGCACCAGCCAGATCCAACAGACTCGCGGCCACAACTGGGAGCTGCTTCGCCAGCGCGCCGAACTCAACGGACTGATCTTCGAGCCCCTCGCAGTCGCATCCGACGCGCCCAGTGAAGCACTGCTGTGGATTGCCCGCTCGGATCTCGACCGCCGCGCCGAACGGCGTTTTGACGGTCAGTTTCTGAGCATCGCCAACCCCTGGACCGACGACCGCCTGACGCATTGGACCGGTTACACGCAGCGGCGCTACTTCGATTCCGACAACCACTCCGTGCCGGAGGGAACGCCAGGCGCGCACGCCGAAGAGATGATTCCGCTCGCGCTCTATAACCTGGACTATCCGCGCGTCCCGCTCTTGCTCGCCGATTTTCGCAATAGTTTGAGTCCCAAGCGGCGCGAGATGGTGAACCAGGGCGCTAGCAGCATCGTGACCGGCGTGTTAGGCCTCACGCGCTTCGGCAATCCGGAGTTCTTCGCCGCCGAGGCGCTGTGGACTTTTGTGCGCGGGCGTCACGGCTCCGCCGTCAACCGCAGCGCGCGTCTGGAAGCGTACTCGGAAGCGCGCGAGTTCGTGGCGATGGACTCCAGCCTGGATCCCGCGCTTAGGACCCAGTTGCAGGTCCGCCTGGATCACCTCGCGCTGAATCCGCGCGAGAATGACGTGTCTCATGAAGCCACTCTGGCCCGCGAACAATACGCCGCGCTGCTCCGCTACGCCGGCTCCCCACGCGGCGCCGCGAAACTCGAGCGCGACCGGCGCAAGGAGCTGGAAGCTTACACACAGCCGCCGGGTAGGCGCTTTGCCGCAAGCCTCGTCCGCATTTTCAATCGTGGACCGCGCATCGATCCCGAGAAGCCAGATCCCGGCCTTGAAGCGCAGTTGGGTGCATATCGCCGTTCCGCCTACCAGGTCCGCTTTCTCGATCGGCTCCTGGCATCCAGTCCGAGCCCCGACGTGGTGTGGGACGCCGGCGCCATCGGCCGGTCCGTGTCGGCTCTGACCTCCGATGCCAACGCCACTCCCCAGGCTCGGCGTCTGGTCTCGCAGGTTTGCGCAAAATCGACGGACGGCGATCTGCGGCTCACCTGCCTGCGCGCGCTGCAAGATCGGAGACCCAGTGGTCCCGACGCCGCGACAACGCAGCCCATCGCTCCCCCTGCACAGTGATGCGGCGCGCGTCCCGCAGTCCGTTGCTCCTCCTGCTTCTTCTAGCTGCCCCGCTCGCCGCCGAGGTCAAGCGCGTCGTCGTCATCAAACTGGATGGCGTTCCCGAACACGTTCTCGAACGCGAGCTGTCGCGGGTCGATCCCATCACGCACAAGAGCACGCTGCCGTGGATCGACCGCGTCTTCGCACAGGGCGGCACGACGATCGACGACTTCTACGTCCGCGCTATCAGCCTTTCCACGCCCTCCTGGTCCCTGCTCGATACCGGCCAGCATCTCCAGATTCACGGCAACGCCGAGTTCGATCGTTACACCGGCCACGTCTACGATTACATGAACTTCTTCCCTTTTTACGTCGGTTATGCGCGCTCGCACAAAGTCGACATGCCCGGAGTGGAAGTTCTGGACGACCAGAAAATCCCGTTGCTCATCGATCGCTTTCCGTACCCCGCCACCTACCAAAGCTTCCAGCTTTACCAGCGCGGCGTCCGCTGGAAGACCCTGCAGGACGCGCTTCCGCATCGCTTCTCGCGCGGATTCCGCGAGCTGCTCGACGAATGGACCATTGGCTTTGAACTCGGCAGCAGCGTGGAGGAGCAGACCGAGCGAGAACTCATCGCCAAGCTATCCGACCCTTCTATTCAATACCTCGACTACTTCACCGGCGACTTCGATCACGTGGCTCATGCTGCCTCCGACCAGGTCTCTCAGCGCCTGGCGCTGCAGCGGATCGACGCCTTGATCGGACGCGTATGGACCGCCATCCAGGCTAGCCCGCTCGCCGCTCAGACCGTGCTAGTGGCCGTTTCCGATCACGGCATGAATACCGAACCCGGCCTTTACAGCCAGGGATACAACCTGGTGCAATTTTTCAACAGCCGCGCCGGCGGCGCCCACCATGTCCTTACCAACCGTCATCCATTGGACGAATTCAAGCTGCGCGGCTTGAATCCGTTCGTGTCGGAGGTGGTGACGCCAAGCGATGAATCGCTTTACTTGAAAGGCGAAGACGGCGAGTATCCCACCGCGCTACTCGATCTGGACGGAAACGAGCGCGCCTCCGTTTACCTTCGCAATTCCGCTTTCAACATGCTGCAGATTCTGGTGCAGGCGATCAACCGCTCGGGAATCGACCCGTCCATCCGCCGCGCCGCTATCGCCGCGTTTTTCCACGTCGTCGACGAACATCGGACGGAATGGCGCCTCACCGTCCAACAAATTTCCGAAGAGCTCGCAGCGGTTCGCCGCGCCATGGACCAGCAACGTGCGCGCATCGAGTCAGAGCCCAAGAAATGGACCCAGGAGCAGCGCAACGCCGGTCTTGACAAGGCCGCGCGGCGCCTGGCGGTGCAACTGGATTCCTGGCGCGATCAGGAGACCGCTTATTCTACTTACGGCCGCGCTCTCGCCAAGCTGCTGATTCTGGATCCGGCCGACTTCGATCGCCACCGGCTGGCCGCGGAAGATCTGATCCCCAAACGCGCCATGGGCGACCCCAACTCGGCCGACGATCTTGAAAACTACGTCGTCGGACCTTCCGCAAGCGGTCTCGCTCTGGCGCCCGACGGTTCGCTCGACGTCGCGCGCAGCTTCAGGCGCATCGACTATCCGCCGCTTCTCGTCAACCTGTCGGTGCGGAACAACGTGCAGGCCGCCGTTGGATCGCACCCCATCGATTTTCTTGCGATGAGCCTTTCGAAAGAGTGTATCTGGCTTTATGCCAGCGAAGACAAACAAGCCTTGATTCTGTCCCGAGGGAACGAGTTGCGCTACATGCCGGTCCACAACTTCCAGCCTGTTGCGTTCACTCCCGGACTTCCACTGCGTATTTTCGAAGACGACAATCTGGCTGTCCCGCGAGCCGATCGTGAGGCCTGGCTCAACTCGTGGCATTCCGAGTCGGACTGGTTTCGCGCTACGTATCGGACGGCTTACTCCAATGGGATTGTCGCACTCCACGAGCAATTCTTGCCGCCAATTGTTGCGCAGTCGCGCGATCCGGACACCGCATTACTGGCCCGCTTCAATCAACGCCGTCGCCGCCTGGCCGAGCCCGACTTCCTGATCTTCGCCAACGATCATTGGAACTTCAACGTCCGCAATTTCAATCCCGGCGGCAATCATGGCTCGTTCCTGCGCGCCTCCACCCACGCGATCCTTCTGTTCGCGGGCGGCGCCGACACCGGCATTCCTCGCCATCGGCAAGTCCTGGAGCCTTACGACAGCCTGAGTTTTGTTCCCACCATTCTGGATCTGATGGGAATGCCCGCCGACGCCGCGAAACTCCCCGGGCGTCCGATTCAAGAAGTGCTCACCGGAACTCAACCGCTCGGGTCCGATCCATGATCGCCGACACCACAACGTCTCGCCATTGGTCCAACGCCGCCCAGACCACTCTCTGCATCGTCCCGGCCTCGCGGCACGCATCGCAACACTTCATGTGCCGTTCAAACGCGGCGGTGGCGTCCGGATCCAAAGTGCCGGCGCCGTATGCAATGACGAGCTCCGCGGTCTGGTCCGATTCCAGTGGGCATCTCATAGCATGTGCGCCAACCGCACTCTCAGCGCTTCGTAGGCTCGAAACAGCAGCGATTTCACCGCCGACTCGGAACAACCGATCGCGCCCGCGATCTGCGCGTACTCCATCTCTTCATACTTGTGCATCGTCACGGCGGCCCGCTGCTTGGCCGGCAAGCTGCGAATCGCCTGCCGGACTTCCCCTAGCTTCGCCTCGTACAGCAACTCTTGTTCTACCGTCCTGCGCCGGTCCGGCACTTGCCTGCTCGCGCCTTCCGTCGTTTCCTTATCCAAACTGGTGTGCGACTTCTCGTGGCGCCCGTCGCGGATCCAGTTGAGCCCCAGATGCGTGGCGATCCGGAAAAGCCAGGTGGTAAATTTCGCGCTGGGTTCGTAATTTTCCCTCGACTTGTAAACGCGCAGGAACACTTCCTGCGTCAGTTCTTCCGCCACAGCGTCGTTCTGCACCATACGGCGCAGAAAATGAATCATGGGTCCCCGATGCTTTTCCAGAAGCAACTCAAAGCTTCTCTGATCCCCGTCTCGAACCCGCAACATCAAATCGGCATCCCGATCGTGGGTCTGCTGAATTGGACTACCGGTTGCTCTGTTGTAGTAAACCCGCGCGTTCCAGGAAGGTTGCGGGGCCTGCAGGCCGTGCGATTCCATCAGATCGGGAGTCATCTCTCCTGATCTTCACGACGGCAATTCCCTCCGCCGGTTTACACAGATTTACCTTATTCGGTCTTGAGCTCGCGCTCCATCAATTCGCGGATTGCATCCCGAGGCGACGTTCGGCCCCGCAGAATTGCATCCATTTGCGCGGTAATAGGCATATCTACGTGACATTTGCGCGCCAAGTCGCAAGCCGCCGACGTAGTTTCTACGCCTTCGGCGATCATCGTCATGGAACTGACAATATCGGCAAGCTTTCTCCCCTTCGCAAGTTCGATTCCAACCGTCCGATTGCGGCTGAGGTCCCCATTGCAAGTTAGTACTAAATCCCCAAGCCCCGCGAGCCCCGACAATGTTCTAGGGCGCCCCCCCAGGGCGACCGCAAGCCGCGTGATTTCGGCCAGGCCGCGCGTAATCAATGCCGCCATGGTATTGCTTCCCAGACCCAGGCCGTCGCAGATGCCGGCGGCGATGGCGATGATGTTTTTCAGCGCGGCTCCGAGTTCAACGCCCACCGGGTCGTCGTTGGCATATAGGCGAAAGGTCGGCCCCGAAAATTCACGCTGGATGGACGCGGCCAATTCCCGATCTCCGGACGCGATGACCAGCGCGGTCGGCTCTCCCCGGGCCACTTCGCGCGCGAACGTGGGACCCGAGAGAACCGCCACGCGCGGATCGAATTTCTCGGCGATCGCCTGGTGCGCAACTTCCGACATCCTCAGCAGGCTGCCTTGCTCCAGACCCTTAGTGGCGCTCACGAATCGCATCGAAGGCGCCAGGTGCGGCAGCATTTCGCGGTACAACGGCCGGGCGAAGCGCGACGGCATCGCGCCGACCACGATGCCCGCGTCCGCGAGCGCATAGCCCAGGTCGGCCGTCGGCTCCACGTTCAGCGGCAGTGAAACACCGGGAAGGAAAACATCGTTCACCCGCGTGGAGAACATGCGGTCGACAAGATCGCGTTCATGAGCCCACAGCCGGATTCGTTCGAAGCGTGGCGCTAGCACGATGGCGAGCGCCGTACCCCAGCTTCCGGCGCCGATAATGGACGCATTCACCGCGGATTCCCGAACCGAAACGAGCTTTCGGTCCCTGATCGGATTCTGTCGATGTTCGCGCGATGCCGGTAGATGACGAACACCGCCGCCACCAGCGTCGCCAAAATCACGATCGGCGGAGGATGCTCGATCAGCCAGGCCGCTAGTGGCAAGCTGCCCGCCGCTACGATCGATCCCATGGAAATTTGATGGGTCGCCGCCACCACGATCACGAATACGAGCAGCGCAGCGATCATCGGAATCGGCGTCAAATAGAGGAACGCGCCGATGAAACTCGCCACCGCCTTGCCGCCTTGAAACTTCAGAAACACCGGAAATGCGTGCCCCGCCATCACTGCCAGCGCGGCCAGGCTCATCCACAGCGGCGAGCCGCCCGATAGCCTGTCCGCCAGCCAAACCGCGAACGCTCCCTTGGCGATGTCGAGCAAAAGCGTCGCGACCGCGACCGAACGCCCGGTGGTCCGCAAAACGTTAGTCGCTCCAATATTGCCGCTCCCTTGTTCGCGCACATCTTGGCCCGTCTTCCACCGCACCAGCAAATATCCGAACGGAATGCCACCAACGAGGTAAGCAACTATGAGCGCGATCAGCGGTGTCATTAGGATTGGAGGGGGGCCTGGAAAGGGTATTCGGAAAGCTTTGTGTAGATGGAGCCGGCCGAGCCCGGCTGGCTGCGGTACAAATAAAACCGAGTGACTTCGAAGGCGCCGAATTCAACGGATTCAAGCTGCGCGATCGCACTTCGCAAAGCTTGTAGCGGCGCTGGCTCCTTGATGCGCGCGAGCGTCAGGTGCGCATTGAATGCCCGGTCCTCCGGCGCGATCCCCAGCGGCGCCAGCCCCGAGTCAATATCTTTCACAAGCGCGGGTAGCGCATCTCCGCCGTGGATGCCGGCCCAAAACACGCGCGGGTGATGCGGATTGGGAAACCATCCGAGCCCCTTCACCTCCGCGTTTATGGCCTGGCGGGGAACAACCGCCCGCAATGCGGCTTCCAGCTGCGGCATCTTTTCCTCCGGCCATTCGCCGATGAACTTCAGCGTCACATGCAGGTTATAGACGGGACTCCACTTCAGATGCGCGCACGGCCGCAGGTGCATGAGCAATCTTTCCAGCTTCTCCCGCACGTCATCGGGCAGCTCGATCCCAGTGAATAGCCGCATGGTAACCTCCTAGCATACAAGAAGCTACCGGGATTCCCATCGCTCGAATTCTCCGCGGCGCCAAGCTGCTCCAACGCGATTTTTACGCGCGCCCCGCGATCGAAGTGGCGCGAGATTGCCTGGGAAAGATACTGGTGCATGGCAGCACGGCCGGGCGAATCGTGGAAGTGGAAGCGTATCTCGGCGTCGACGATCGCGCCGCCCACGCCTGGCGCGGCCCAACGGATCGCACGCGCGTTATTTTCGGCCCGCCCGGCCACGCCTACGTCTACTTCATCTACGGCATGTACGAATGTCTGAACTTCGTCGCCGAACCGGAGGGCATGGCCGGCTGCGTGTTGATCCGAGCGCTCGAGCCGCTGGCCGGAATCGCCACCATGCGCCGCCGGCGGCCCGCCGCGTCTCGTATCGAAGACCTTGCGTCTGGACCCGGTAAACTTTCGCTGGCCATGGGCATCACGCGCAAGCTCAATGGCGCCGATCTCATCGAAGGCCCGCTGCAGGTGCGCCGCCCGCTTGACGAGACACCGTTTGAAATTGAAGTGACGCCGCGCATCGGCATCCGCCACTGCGCCGACTGGCCGCTCCGCTTCGTGATCGCCGGAAATCGCTTCGCGAGCCGCTGACTGCTTTCGAGGTGGGGTGGACGCTCTCGTCCGCGCCGGACCCGCGATCGCTGCGGGCGAGGGCACCCTACCGACGCCGGTCCCTTAAAATCAAGAGTATGCTCAAGCCGACCATTTTCCGCGAGTACGATATCCGGGGTATCGCGGATTCCGAACTCCTCAGTCCCGACGTCGAACAACTTGGGCGCGGCCTGGGTACTTACCTGCGACGCCACGGCGGAGGCGCGAATATCAACCTCGGACGCGATTGCCGCCTGAGCTCCACCCGGCTCCGCGACGCGCTGGTCCAAGGTCTGCTGGCGGTCGGCTGCAACGTGACCGACATCGGCGTCGTCCCCACGCCCGTCCTCTATCACTCCGTTCAAAACTTGAACGCTCACGGCGCCGTCATGATCACCGGAAGCCACAATCCTTCCGAATACAACGGGTTCAAAAGCGTTTGCGGTACTGGCACACTGCACGGCGAAGCCATCCAGGAAGTTCTCCACATTATCGAGCGCGCGGATTTCGAAACAGGTCGTGGAACCCTGGCCACCAGCGACGCCGTCACTCCTTACGTGGACGAGGTGGCGGCTCAGTTCCACCTCGACCGCCGCATCAAGATCGTCGCCGACGCAGGCAACGGAACCGCGGGCCCGGTGATCCATCGCATTTTCCAGAAGATCAACGTTGACGCCACTGAGTTGTTTTTTGAGATGGACGGCCACTTCCCGAACCATCACCCCGATCCCACGGTGCCGGCCAATCTAGCGAACCTGATCGCCAAAGTTCGCGAAACCGGCGCGGAGCTTGGCCTGGCCTTCGATGGCGACTCCGATCGCATCGGTGCTGTCGACGAACACGGCAACGTCATCTATGGCGATCTACTTCTGCTCATCTACGCGCGCGAGATCCTTCAGCGCAAGCCTGGCGCCACATTCATCGGCGAAGTGAAATGCTCGCAAGTAATGTACGACCAGATCGCCAAACTCGGCGGCAACGGAATCATGTACAAGACCGGCCACTCGCTCATCAAAGCCAAAATGAAGGAAGAGCACGCCGAGCTGGCAGGCGAGATGTCCGGCCACATGTTTTTCGGCGATCGCTATCGCGGCTACGACGACGCTCTCTACGCCGCGTGCCGCTTGATCGAGATTGTTGCGAAATCCGGCCAGCCGCTCTCGGCGCAACTGGCGGGCGTGCCAAAGATGGTGTCCACTCCCGAAATCCGCGTGGATTGCCCGGACGAACTCAAGTTCGAGCTGGTGGCGCGGGTGGCCGAGCATTTCAAGAAAACGTATCGGACCATCGATATCGACGGCGTCCGCGTCATCTTCCCGGAGGGCTGGGGACTTCTGCGCGCGTCCAACACACAGCCCGTTCTTGTGATGCGATTCGAAGCCGGAAATGAACATCTGCTGAAGCGCTATCAATCGGAAGTCGAGCAGGTGCTCGAAGCAGCTCGCGCGGCCGGGACTTCCGTGTCATGAGCCGCGTGATCCTGCTCCTGATTGTCGCGGTGTCGCTTTCGGCGCAGCCGCAGCCGCCGATAGTTCTGCACGCCGCGCGCTTGCTCGACATCGAAACCGGCAACGTCACCGCGCCCGGCGAGATTTTGATTCAAGGCGACCGCATCGGCGCCGTCGGCGCTTCGGTGGCCCATCCCGCCGGCGCGCAGATCGTCGATCTCGGCGACACTACGCTCCTGCCCGGCTTGATCGACGCCCACGTGCATCTTTTCCTGCACCCCGGCGCCGAGGATTTGCAGACCGTTGAGGAATCCGTCCCCAAGCGCACGATCCTGGCGACACTTGCCGCCCGCGATGATTTGATGGCCGGCTTCACCGCCGAGCGCGACATGGGAACCGAAGGCGCGGGCGCCGCCGACACCGCCGTACGCGACGCCATCGATCGCGGCCTTATCCCCGGCCCACGCTTGCGGATCAGCGGCAATGCCATCGACATTCTGGGAGGCCACGAAGACGCCATCGGCTACAATCCTGAGCAGCGCATCTTACCGAACGCCACCTGGGCCAACAACGCAAATGAACTGGTCACCGCCATTAGGGAGCAGTTCAAGCTCGGCGCCGACTTTATCAAGATCTACGAGACCGGCCGGGATTCGGTGAGCGACGGCAAACTCACCACGCCGTATCAATATAGTGAAGCTGAACTGGCCGCCGCGATCCAGGAAGCGGCGCGCGTGGGCAAACACGTCGCAGTCCACGCTACCGGGGAACCCGGCACGCTGTACGCCGCGCGGGCGGGCGTCGTCTCCATCGATCACGCCTTCCAGCTCTCGGACGAAACCATGCGGCTGATGCACGCTAAGCAAATCTTCGCGGTTCCGACCTTCACCATCATCGACTATTTCATGGAGCACGCCGCCGCACCGGAGCAGGCGGCGCATGAGCGCGAGTTGCAGGAGCTGCACGCGCGCGATTTCTCGAAGCAGCTCGCCGCCGGCGTTCCTATTGCGATGGGCTCCGATGTCGGGCCGTTTCCACACGGCACGCAAGCCCGCGAATTCGCCCTGATGGTGAAGTACGGCATGACGCCTCTCGCCGCGCTGCAGGCCGGCACGCTGAACGGCGCCAAGCTGCTCGGGTGGCAGGATCGGATTGGGGCGCTGAAGCCCGGCTACTTCGCCGATATCGTCGCGGTTCCCGGCAATCCTTTGACCGATATCGGCGTGTTGCAAAAGGTCGCGTTTGTCATGAAAGGCGGCATAGTCTACCGAAAATAAGGACCGCCCTCGCGAAAGGTTAATTCGCCGCGCCCTGCATGGCCAGTTGCGCCCCCGGCTTCGGAGCCAAAGCCTCTTCGCCAAACCGCACCGACACCAGCTTTGAAACGCCAGGCTCCTGCATGGTGACGCCGTAGAGCGATTGCGCCGCTTCCATGGTCCGCTTGGCGTGCGTGATCACGATGAACTGCGTCTGCGCCGACATGGTTTTAATCAGCCGCGTCAGCCGTTCGATGTTCGGCTCATCCAGCGGCGCGTCCACCTCGTCGAGAATGCAGAACGGGCTGGGCGTGTATTGGAAAATCGCCATCAGCAGGGCCATCGCCGTGAGCGATTTCTCGCCGCCCGACAGCAGCAGAACGCTCTGGAGCCGCTTGCCGGGAGGCGACGCCACGATGTCGATGCCCGACTCGGCGATGTTGGTCTCGTCGGTGAGCCGCATCTCGCCCACGCCGCCGCCAAACAGCGTGCGGAACATCTCGCGGAAGTAGCCGTTCACCGCTTCGAAGGCATCCGTGAATCTCTTGCGCGATTCCACATCGATATCGTGAATCGCTTTCTCGGTATCGCGGATGGAATCGAGCAAGTCCTGGCGCTGCGCGTTCAAGAAATCGTAGCGCTGCTGGGCTTCTTGAAATTCTTCGAGAGCCTGCGGATTCACCGGCCCCAACGCCTCGATCCGCGCCTTCACTTCCCGATACTTTTGCTCGGCTTCGATGAGCCCGGCTTCATCCAGCACGGCCTCTTCGTCCGCGGTCAATTCCTCGGCCGGAACCCCCAGCTCCTTGCGGCTGGTCTCGTCCAGAAATTTCAACTCCGCCTGCTTGCGGACCAAATCCAGTTCGATCTGCGATCGCCGCTCCTGCGCCGCCTGCACCGCCGTGCGCAATTGCTTCAGCGCCTCGTCGAGGGCCGCTAGATCCGACCGCTGCGTAGTCTCTTGGGCCGCCAACTGCGCCACCATTTCTTCAGAAGCCTGAATCAGTTCCAGCAACTCGCCGGCGCGCCGATCCAGTTCGATGTTGTCGGAAAGCAGACGCGCCCGCTCCACTCCCAAGCGTTCCATCTCTGCGGCGATTTCGCGCCGCCGCGCCGCCGCTGCCGCGATGCCCGTTTCATGCCGCGCCTGGGTGGCGCGCTCGGAACGCTGCCGCTCTTCAAATTGAGCCAGCTCCGCCCGCAGCGCGCCGTGCTCTTCCCCCGACTTGTGCGCGTCCGATTGAAGCTCTTCGAAATCGGCGCGCGACTGTTCCAGAACCTGCTCTTCCACCGACCGCGCGGCTTCGCGTTCATCCAGCAACTGCTGGTCGCGTTCCTGCCGCTCCCGGGCGCGCCCGCCTTCCTGCCGCAGCCGCTCCAGTTCCAATCGCGCCACCGACAACCGCGACTGCGCCCGCGTGAACTCGTCGGCCAGCTGCCGATGCTCGTGATCCAGCGCCAGCGCGTCTTTCTCCTGCTTCTGTTGGAGCGATCGCAGGCTCTCCAGATCCTCGCTGAACCCGGCGATCTCGCGTTCCAATTGATCCAGCGCCGTGGCCGTGCCTTCCACCGCGCGCTGCTTTACTTGTACTTCTCCGGTCAGCTCGCGCAATTCGCGCTTCAGCGCCAGCGGACCGCTGCCCGTCTTTTTACCTCCGCTCACGGCATGGCCGTGATAGCTGACGCCATCCGGCAGCAGGAAGAAACATTCCGGATGCTCGACCGCCAGCCGTTGCGCCGCCGGGCGATCTTTCGCCAAAAAGCAATGCGCCAAACGAGGCAGCAAATCCCGAGGCGCACTCGCAAAGCCATTGGTAAACCGCAGATGATCGCTGAGCCGGCCGGCCACTCCTTCGTCCTCCGACAGAGTTTCCAGTGCCTGCATCGGGTCGCCGGACTCCGGATGCACCAAGAATGTAGCCCGCCCGTCCAGGTCGGTACGCATGAGGTCGATCCCGCGTTCGGCGTCGCTCCAGTTCTGAACCACCACGTATTCCAGCTCTTCGTGCAGGAATTCTTCGGTGGCCTTTTCGTAGGCCGGTTCCACTTCCACAAAATCCGCCAGCACGCCAGCCGCATGAAATTCTTCGGCCTCACCGCGCTCGATGGCCGTGAACAAACGCTTCACGCTCTCGGCCGTGTAGGCGCGATGCGAAAGAATCTCTTCGAGCGAATCCTTGCGCGCCTTTAAACGCGATGCATCGGTGCGCAACTGGTCCAGCAGCTTGCGAGCTTCCGCCGCCTGGGTCTTGCGCATGTTCAGCTCTTCTTCCACGCGCCGCCGTTTGTCCGCCGTGGACTCCAGCTCCATCTGCCCGGCCGACATTCTGCGCGACAATTCCGCTTTGACGGCCGCGTGCCGCTCCAGATCCGTTGCGGCGGTCTGCTCATCGCGCTGGCAGCGGGCCGAATCGCGGTCTAAACCCTGCAAATATTCACCGATCTGCACCAACTGGTTCTTGAGCGCCGACGATTCACCGAGCAATCGCAGCACATTCTGCCGCCCCGCATCGAGCGTCTTGGCGCGCTGCTGCAGAGCCTGTTGAATCTCTCCGCGCTCCGCCGCTTTGGCCGATAATCGCTCGCGCGCCGACTCGATTTCCGCCTCCAACTCGACCACCGACCGCAGATGCGCTTCCAGTTCCTGCCGCAACTGTTCGTGCCGCTTCTCGAGCTCCTGCGATTCCGTTTCTCCGTGCCCGAGGCGCTGCTCCATGGCGCCGATCTGCTGCGCCTGGGAATTCAACCGGCCCCGCGTGCGCTCTTGCTCGAGTTGTAAACCGGCCAAATGGCGGCGCGCTTCGGCCAGTTCCGCATCGTTGCGATAGCAGGCTTCTTGCAGGGCAGTATGTTCCTGCTCGCGTTCCGTCACCTGGGTGGACAGGTTCTGGAAATCGGCGTTGGCGAGGTTCAGATCGAGCGCGGTTTTGGCGGCGTCGCGCTCCAACATCCGAAAACGCGCCGTCAGCGACCCGCGCAGGTGCGCAATCATCTCGGTCTTTAGTTCTTCATACCTTTTAGCTTTCGAGGCCTGGCGCTTCAGCGAATTCACCTGCCGGCCGACCTCTTCCAAAATGTCGAACACGCGCGACAGGTTCTGTTTCGCGCCTTCCAGCTTGGCTTCCGCCAGCCGTTTCTTGGTTTTGAATTTGCCGATACCCGCGGCCTCTTCGATGATCGCGCGCCGGTCCTGCGGCTTGTTGCTCAGGATTTGCCCGATGCGGCCCTGCTCGATGATGGCGTAGCTTTCCGGCCCCAAGCCGGTGCCCATGAACAGATCCTGGATATCGCGCAGCCGCGCCGTCTTGCCGTCGATCAGGTATTCGCTTTCGCCCGACCGAAATAGCCGCCGCGTGATGGTGACCTCGCTGGGCTTGTGCGACCCGTGACCATTGCCGTTGCCGTTCGCGTGGACGTCCTCGGCCGTCGGATCCACCAGCGTCATCGTGACGGAGGCGAGGCCTAGCGGCTTGCGGTCGCGCGTGCCGGCGAAGATAACATCTTCCATCCTGGCCCCGCGCAGGCTCTTGGCCGACTGCTCGCCCAGCACCCAGCTCATGGCGTCGCTGAGGTTGGATTTTCCACAGCCGTTGGGGCCAACAACGGCAGCGATCCCCGAACCGGCGAACTTCATCTCGGTTCTGTCGAAGAACGACTTAAAACCTTGTATTTCAACCCGCTTGAGCTTCAGCAAAATAGCGTCCCCTTCCATTATCGTCTCGGGGGATGGGTCTATGTTAACCGCCCTCGCGGGGAAAGTAAAGCGGGTAATTAGCTATATCTGGAGGGTACATGTAGAACGGTACAAGATATAGTCGTATGCTTCCAGTATCCACGCATCAGGAGAAGCCCTAGCGTATCCTACCATACTTAAAGGATATCGAGCCCGAGCTCGGCGGTCGTGCGCAGTAAGACGATCTCAGTGACGAAAAGACCGCTTACTTCCAATCGATCTTATCGAAGATCATTCTAAGGCGCTGGCCTTTCGCCGGATTCACCGACTCCACCCACCCGATTCGCCCGTCCAGATGCGCTCGAAAGCGGGGATGGGCCGTTCGGTTTTGACTCTGGGCGCCCAGGCGAACACAGTTGTGGAGAGTGGCCTTGAGCTGGTCGAAATCGGTGCGCATGACATTAATTCGTTCGTTTGCGACCAATCCCGCCAGGCGCTGCCGTACGCCTTGACGCATGATCCGCGTCTTGCGATGGTTCACGCTGAAACCCTCTTCGAGCAGAACGGCCGCGACGTGGGCGGAGAACCGCTCGACTCCGCGCTCAAACGCTTCGCCGCCCGAAAACGCGAGGTCGTCGGCGTAGCGCGTATACTCGGCTCCGGCCGACCGCGCGAGCCCAGTCAACCGGCAGTCCATGCGATAGGCGCAAATATTCGCCAGCGCCGGCGATGTAGGCGCGCCTTGCGGCAAGTGCGGCCGTGTATGGAGGAGGCACGCCTCCTGAACGTGCGGTCGATCGGCGTCGCTGGAAGCGGCGTTCCAGACATGGCGCGGCACGGCATTGGTGCAAATCCCTCCGAGCAGGTCTGCCACCGATTCGGGATAACCCAGCATTCGAAAAATAGTCTGAATGCGCGCGCCCGGGATGGAGGGAAAGAAATTCTGCAAGTCCATCTTCAAGACCGCGCGTTGACCCACGTGCGGCAACAGGAAAGTCTTGACCGACCGGCTTTTGACGAACCCGTGCGCGGACGAATGCGGGGGAATCTTGTCGATTATATGCGCGAGTATTTGCCGCTGCAGCTCTTTGAGCCGAGGCTTGGGCACTTCAATCAATCGAATCGCGCCGGATTTCTTCGTCAGCACGCGATAGTGATAATGCCCCAGGCGTGGGACTTTGGTTTTGTACGCGTGTCCTTTGAGATCGGCGAACCAGAGCAGTGCGTCCGGGGCGACGTTGAACCAATCGGCCAGAGCGCCGATCGACTCGATGGGCGGAACATCCCACTCGGCAGCAGCGGCAACTGGCTGCATCGGCTGCGGGTCGTTGATCCATCGCGCAACATGCAAATCATCGGAATACTTCGACCATGCGCGCTGAAAGCCGGGGTCGCTGACGATGAACTGGATTATGTCGCGCTGCCGGAGACGCGTCTCGCCGGCAACCGCTTCCACGTAGCGCCGCGCGAGAGGCCGAAGCCATCGCCAGTTCCTGCCTAGCGTAGTGCCGGCGCGCCGAACAATGCCTTCGATCGTCGTCTCGCCTGCCAAGAAAGATCGTGCCAGAGCCGTCAATACCGAGGGATTTGGCATAAGTAGGACGGCGGAAGCTCCAACGAGTCTGACCCTGCGCGAGCGGTTCTGCGTGGAGCGCAGTGAAGCTCACGCGACGAAATCTCAGCCCTTCACGATCCCCTGGGGTAACCCCAGAGAGGCTCAACCGAACCCGAAGGCCCGATCACGCCGGCTTAGAGCGATCCGCCGCCCGAAGGCATAATAGCAAACGCTCTATGGCGATTTGCCCCCGCAACAACTAGCCGCGCGCGCTTGAGTCACGACTCGAAGAATGGTTCGTCCGGCGGCTCCGCTGCGCCCGCATGGCCGCAGGGATCGCCTGGACTGAGCTTCCGGGCCAGAGCAGCAAAATCATCGTCATCGAGCCCCGGTAGGTCCCCGAAATCTCCCCGCTTGATCCGTTCGGCAATTTCATGGATCAACCGCTCGCGTTGGTCGGGAGCCAACCGTTCATCGCTCAATGCTGCTTCGAGAGCCATGACAAGTTCGATGGAATCGAGGCTATCTCCTCCAGCACCCGAATGCGTAGACATTGTATGACTCTACCCCGCCGCTCCGCCCTTGCGCTTGATCTCGATGCTCAATCGCTTGATCTTCTGATTCAGCGTCGACAGCGGAATGTGGAGCTTCTCGGCGGCGTCGGTTTGGCTCCAGTTCACCGCTTCCAGCGCGTCGATGATCTTGCGCCGCTCGAAGTCGGCCAAAATCTCGGGCAGCGACGCGTCGGCCGGCAGCGCCCCGCTCTCATCGCGCCGGATCTTTACTCCGCCTTCTTGCAGGATCGAATCCGGCAGCACGTCCACCGGCACGGTCGGTTGCGACGCCAGCACCACAGCCCGTTCCACGGCGTTCTCCAGCTCCCTCACGTTGCCAGGCCAGTTGTAATCCATCAGGAGCTGCATGGCATCCGGCTCAAACCGCAACAGGCTTTTTCCATCCGGATCCAAAAACTTTTCATTCTCCCGGCTGAATTTCGTCAGAAAATGCTCCGCCAGCGGGGGAATATCTTCCTTCCGGTCGCGCAATGGCGGCAGGGCCAGGTTGATCACGTTCAGCCGATAGTACAGGTCCTCGCGAAACTTACCGTCGTCCACCAGCTTCTTCAGCTCGGCGTTGGTGGCCGCGATGATGCGCACATCCACCTTAATGGTCTCCGCCGACCCCACCGGCATGAACTCGCGCTCCTGAATCACGCGCAGCAGCTTGGCTTGCGTCTCCGGGCTGATGGTCCCGATTTCATCGAAAAAAATTGTGCCTTTATTCGCGGTTTCAAAATAACCCTTGCGCGACGTAATGGCGCCCGTGAACGCACCCTTCACGTGCCCGAATAGCGCCGATTCGAGCAGATCCGCCGGCACCGATCCGCTATTCACCGCCACGAACGGCTGATCGGCCCGCGCCGAATTCGCATGGATGCCTTTGGCGATCAGTTCCTTGCCCGTACCGGTCTCGCCCGTGATCAGGATGGTGGCGCGGCTGGGCGCCACTTGCGTAACCAGATCCAGGATGCGCAGCATGCGGTCGTTCTTTCCGATGATGTTTGGAAAGCTGTACTGCTGCTTCAGCGCTTTCTTGAGCTGTACATTCTCACGCGCCAACCGGCTGTGCGCGATCATGCGATCGATCTCGATCAGCAGCTTCTCGTTGTCCCAGGGCTTCGAAAAATAATCGTTGGCGCCGTTCTTCAGCGCGGTGACCGCCACTTCCACCGACCCGTACGCCGTGATCATGAACACCGGCGTCTCCACGTCGCGTTCGCGGATCTCGCGCAGCACTTCCATGCCGGAACGGTCCGGCATCATCAGATCCAGCAGGATCATGTCGTAGTTGGCGGCTTCGGCGCGGCGCAGCCCTTCGCCACCGTTCTGCGCCATCTCCACGGTGTAGCCTTCCAGGCACAGCAGCGTCTCCAGACTTTCGCGGATGTCTGCTTCGTCGTCGATTACTAGAATTCGGCCTTTGGGAAGAGAGGCTGGTTCATCGGGCGGCAGTCGATCAGGCATGCACCGGCTTTCTTGCTAAGGGGAGCTCCACCCGGAATCGCGATCCGGCTCCTAAATGGCTGTCCACCTCAATGCTACCGCCGTGTTCGCGCACGATGCCGTAGGTAACCGCCAGCCCGAGGCCGGTTCCTTTGCGCGCTCCCTTGGTGGTGAAGAACGGGTCGTAGATGCGCTCCAGATGTTCCGGCGCGATTCCCTGCCCGTTGTCCGCTACATCGATGCGCGCAAATCCGCCTTCGCTCCAGGCGTGGACGGTGAGCGTGCCGCCCGCGTCCATGGCGTCGCGAGCGTTCAAAAACAGATTCAGGAACACTTGTTGCAGCTTACCCGAGTTGCCCTTGACCGCCGGTAACGTGGACGGGGCGTCCAGCTTCACTTCCACGCCCGAGGTCTTCAGTTGATGCTCCACCAGACTCAAGGTTTCCTGGATCACCTTGCTCACGTCCACTTCCACGAACTCGGTGGGCGACGTCCGCGAAAAACTCAGCAGAGAATTAACGATCTCACTGGCGCGGAACGTCTGCTTGGCGATCTTGTCCAGCAATTTCGATTTCTGCTCGTCGTCGGAAATCTGCTTGGCCAGCATCTGCGCATAGGTCGAAATCACCGCCAGCGGCGTATTCACTTCGTGCGCCACTCCGGCCGCCAGCAGTCCGATGGAGCTCAGCTTGTCGGCCTGCACCAGCCGGCGCTCCAACTCGTCCCGATCCGTGACGTCGTCGAAGATGATGAGGCGGCCGATCTGCCGCATGTCCTTGGACACCAGCGGCGCGATCGCAAGATTCAGGACGTGGACCGCGGGCCCGCTGGGTTTACCGTTTCCATTGCCGCTGCCGTTACCGCTGCCGTTACCGTTCCCATGTCCGTTTCCGTGACCGTTCCCATTCGCCGCAGCCGCGGGGACATTCGCCGGCGCCGGCAAAACAAACTTATATATGTTGTGAACGCCCGTCTGCCCGCGAACCTGGTCGAACATCTCGCACAGCCCGGCGGGGAAAAGCTCGGAGAGCGGACGGCCCAGCGCCGCCTCCCTGCGGATGCCTGTCAGCCGCTCAATCTGCGTGTTCCAGCTCTCCACGCAATCGTTCAGATCCGCCGCCAGAATCCCGACGTTAATGGATTCGACAATGTTCTCGCTGAACTCCTTGAGCCGCTCGTACTCTTCCGCCTTGCGTTGCAGCGAACTGTACAGCCGCGCGTTCTCCACCGCGATGCTGACGTAGCCCGCCAGCGTAGTGAGCAGCTCTACATCGTCGCTCGAAAGGAAATCGCCCTTGTCGGTGCGGCTCAGGGCCAGATAGGCGATGGTCCGGCCCCGCACCCGGCACGGGAAATAGTACGTCAGATCCAACTCCGAAATCGTTCGCCGCACCGAGACCGGCCATTGATGCGATACCGCGTCCAGCAAATGCCGCGTGCGTTCAAAAAACAGGTAGGCTTTGCCCGGCTCCTCTTTCAGAAAACTCAGATCCAGCTCTTGCCCCGGCTTTTGGCCGCGCTCTTTCCGATTGCCCAGCGTCATGTGAAGCTGGAACTGGCCGGCTTCGCTCTCCGGTTCGTTCAACAGGAAAAACGCCACATGCTGGATCGAAAGCGTGTGCAGCAGCCGGTCGGCCACCGAGCGCAGCATCTCGTCCAAATTCGTTTCCGATCCCAGCTCGCGCGCAAACTCGATCAGCGTGCGCCGGTAGTCGTAGCGATCCTTATAGAAGAAGTAGCGGTCCAGTTGTTCCTGCAGCCAGTCGCGAATCGGCTGGAAGATGAACGTCGCAATCAGAATCAGCCCCACGATGGCGGCCGGGCTGAGATTGGAAGGGTTCGCGAACGAAAAGATCAGGCCGTAGAAAATTCCCAGCACCACCAGCGTCGCCAGCGTATAAACGTAACCTTGCTGGAAAATGATATCGACGTCCATCAAGCGATAGCGCAGGATGGCGTAAGCCCACGTCAGGGGCAGCAGGATCAGCGACAGCACCGCCATCTTCTGGTAATGCCCCGGCAGCGCCCCGAAAAGATAGGGCACCGCCGAGATCAAAGTGAACGGAAGGACGCCCAACAGCGCGCCGTTGCGCATGTACTTCAACTGCCGCCGCACCAGCGGGTCTTCGGCATGCAGTGTTTTCATCGCCAGCACAACCGTCCCCGCCAAATAAAACGCACTGAGGAGCAGCATCCCCAGCCGGTCTTCGAACCAGTTGACTTCCACGGGCGATGCCGCCACCCGAAGCATCCCCTTCGCTACCAGGACATAGACCGACAAAAGCGCCACAGCCGGAACGTACAAGAGCGCGCTGACCCCGGTCCGCTTTAGCCAAGTGGGACGCTCGGGGAACACTAGACAGAAGTGCAGGAAGATGGTGGGGGCCAGGAGTCCCGCAGCCACGTTGCCCCAGTACATGGCCTCATCGAATGCATTCAGTTTGCCCGTGTAATGAAAGCAGGATAAAACGAAAGAAGCCAGACACAACACGTAAAAGTGCACCGACCGCGGCGCTCCCACGCGGCGATAGTAGACAAAGAGTCCAATCAGCAGATAGGCGATGCCGACGGCGTACTGATAGTACAGAGACAGGTCCAGCACACCCTCACCGACAATAACTTGCGCCGGAATCGGAACATTGTCCCGCCGGACGATGTACTCGGTCTTGAGATAGACCACGTGCTGCAGGGCCTGGGGGACTTCGATGCTTTTAGCGATCGGCTTGCCCTCCACTTGAAGCAGCACGTCGCCGCTGCGGATGCCGGCATTGTAGCCAGGACTACCAGGGGTGACATGCAGGGCCAACACCTGATTTTGGCCATCGGCCGCAGCCCGGTCCACCCAGGTAACTCCATCATCTGGAAGGTGATACAGATTTTGCTGGCGGAAATTGATGACGGCGCAGCACACCGCTGCTACTGTCAATACGAACAGCAGCGCACTGGCGAATTGGGTCTTAAGATCCCTCAAGCGGCCGTCTCCGCTGAAAACCCCAGAAAAAGATTACTCTGGTTCAGAATACACTTCGCGGTGTTACTTTAGCGCACTATTTAAGCACTTCGCTTGCCACCAGACTTGAATGAGGCTTTCCATGAGAATACAGGATTTGCTCTTGACCCGCCAGTGACATTCCTATTACGGGCTCTCGTTTTCGGAATTGACACTACGGTAAAGTGTATGAACTACGCTACCCAAAGTCTCTGAGCGGACATGAGATTGTAAAGGCTATTGACAAGTAACCCCCATAGGTCTTAACATCGTCTATCCAGTTAGTCAGTAGTTTGGCTGACAACTAGGCCACGGCGCAAGGCGGTCAATGTATGACCTTATTTCAGATCGGCGAGAAGATCGTCTATCCTAATCACGGAATTGGGACCGTCGAAAATATCAGCACCCGTTCCTTCGGTGCGCAGTTCGAGCGCTACTACCTGTTGCGCCTCACCTATAACAGTATGACGGTGATGGTCCCCTTTTCGCACGTGCAAGAAATTGGACTGCGGAAGGTGACTCGCAATGGGGAGATCGCGCGTGTGCTCGGCTTCCTGGCCGAGGGCAACGCCCAGCGCAAGGCCGACTGGAAGGATCGCTATAAGGAAAACTCGGACAAGATGCGGCATGGCAGCTTGCTCGAGATCGCCGAGGTCCTGAAGACGCTGCTGATATTGCAGTCGGAGAAGCCGCTGTCGTTC
>Ga0182024_10003732_pt1 | contig 35875 bp, 34 predicted proteins | sample P32metaG_FD_120480 | JGI IMG/M metagenome (GOLD analysis project Ga0182024, IMG submission 120480) | Permafrost microbial communities from Stordalen Mire, Sweden - P3-2 metaG (Illumina Assembly) | ecosystem: Environmental > Terrestrial > Soil > Wetlands > Permafrost | place: Sweden: Stordalen...
AGCCCGTAGGCGTTCTCGCCGCCTGCCCGGAAGGTGGCCGACTTGATCCCGGCCTCCTCCCCCGGTGAGACCTCCAGCAGCTCGACCTGGAAGCCGCGCCGCTCAGCCCAGCGCATCTCCATGCGCAGCAACATCTCCGCCCAGTCCTGGGCGTCGGTGCCCCCGGCTCCGGCGTTGACCGTGACCAGCGCGTCACCGGCGTCGTAGCGGCCGGAGAACAGCCGCTGCTCCTCCAGCTCCTGGAGGCGCTCCTCGATGCTCTGGACCTGCTCGTCCAACTCCGCGGCGATCTCCGGATCCTCCTCGGCCAGCTCGGCCAGCGGCTCCAGATCGACGATGTCGCGCTCCAGCGAGCGGAACGTCTCCAGGCGCCGGCTCGCCCGCGAGTGCTCCGCACTCACCTGCGCCGCACGCTCCTGGTCGTCCCAGAAGCCGGGCACCCCCATGTCGGTCTCGAGCGCGCCGACGCGCTCGCTCAGAGCAGCCGGGTCAAAGATAGTCCGCCAGCAGCTTGAGCTGCTCGCGGATGGACGCGAGACGCTGGGAGAGCGGCTCTGAGGGTGCGGTGGCCATGCGTTGCTGAGCCTAGCAGCGGCCAGGACGGGATAATGAACCACCATGACCGATATCCATGACCCCAACGTGCAGCGCCTCCTCGACGCGCCCAACGTCGCCATCATCTCCACTCACAACCCGGACGACTCGATCCTCAGCGCTGTGGTCTGGCAGTCCGTGGAGGACGGCCAGGTTGCCGTCAACAGCGCCAAGGGCAGGCAATGGCCCACCAACCTGGAGCGCGATCCGCACATCACGCTCGTCGTGGTCGATCCCGAGAACCCCTACAGCTACGTGCAGGTTCGCGGCCGAGCCTCCGCCACAACTGGGGGCGCCGACGAGCACATAAACCAGCTCTCCAAGAAGTACATCGGTCAGGACGAGTACCCCTTCCGCCAGCCGGGTGAGGAGCGGGTGAAGTTCCTGATCGAGCCTGAGAAGGTGACCTTCGTCAAGCAGTAGCGGCTGTCAGCGACGGCGCCGGGCGTGGCGCTCAGCCCGCTTTGACTGCCGCTCAGCGTGGCGTTCGCGGCGCTCGAGCTCGGCCTCCACCCGGTCGAGGTCAGGCGCCGGCCCGTAGAGCCGCCAGCCGTTGCGCAGCAGGGGGAGGATCACCACGATCAGCACAAAGACAGGCCAGAACGTGCCCCGATGCGCGTCGCCGAGCAGCCAGATCACCGTGCACACGGCGAACAGGCCGACCCCGCCGCCGCTCTGCTGAAGCAGCCGGCGCTGGAGCTGGCTCCGTCGCGTGCGAAGCTCGGCCAGCTCGGCTGAGCGGGTGGCCGGCAGCGCCGGCAGGTCGACCAGTACGTTCGACAGGTCGCCCCGTGTGCGGGCCGCGTAGACCGCGTCGAGCCGCTCGCCCAGCTCGTCCTCGGTCAGGCGCCCAGCCGCATAGTGCTCGCGGATCTGGCGCGCCGCATCCTCGCGGTCCTGGTCGGAGGCGCGCAGCTGCGATGACGGATCGGCCATCGCCGCCAAGCCTAACGCCGGCCCGACGTTATCGATGGATCAAAAGGCCGCTATAGCGTCACTTTGATCCACAGATGGGGCCTCCGGCCTCGCTCCCGTCGTGTCAGATCGCTACGCGCCGTGACACTTCTTGAACTTCTTGCCGCTGCCGCACCAGCACGGGTCGTTGCGCCCCGGCTCGTCCTCGCTGCGGTGCTGCTCGACGGCCGGCAGGGGCTCGTCGTCGTCCTCCGCCGTGCCCAGCACCGGCCCGGCGGCCGCCGCAGCGGCCATCGCCTGAGCGCCGGCTGTCCCGCTCGTGCCACCCGAGTAGCTGACCCGCGCGCCGCCCGTGGCTGAGCTCGAGGCGGCGCTGGGCCGCCGCTGAGGCATCGGCGGGGCGGCGGCCTCGGCCCCGGGACCTTCCTGCACGGTCACCTCGACGTGGTAGATCATCCGGGCGAAGTCGTCCCAGATCGTGTTCATCAGGTCCCCGAACAGCTCGAAAGCCTCGTTCTTGTAGGCCACCAGCGGATCCAGCTGGGCGGCGGAGCGCAGGTGGATCCCCTGCTGGAGGTAATCCATGTCGTACAGGTGCTCGCGCCAGCGCTGGTCGATGACCTGCAGGAGCAGGAAGCGCTCGAGCGCCCGCATCAGCTCCTCGCCGAGCTCCTCCTCGCGTACGTCGTACTGAGCCATCGCCTCGTCCTGGATCCCCGTGATCAGCTCCTCGCGATCGACCCGGTCGGGGTCGATCGACAGCAGCTCGCTGCCCGGGGTGAAGATCTCCTGCACGCGCGCCAGCAGGCCGGGAACATCCCAGTCCTCCACGTAGTCGCCCGCCGTGTACTCGGCCACCAGCCGGTCGATCAGATTGACGATCTCCTCGCGCGACACGTCGCGCATGTCGCGCCCCTCCAGCACCTCGTCGCGGTAGGTGTAGATCACCTCGCGCTGCTGGTTGAGCACATCGTCGTACTCGAGCGTGTGCTTGCGCATCAGGAAGTGCTGCTCCTCGACCTTTCGCTGGGCCTTCTCGATCTGCTTGGAGAGCATCCCGGCCTCGATCGGCTCCTCGTTGCCCTCCTCGTCGGTCGTGCCCAGCCGCTCCAGGATCTTGTAGATCCGGTCGCCGGCGAACAGCCGCACCAGGTCGTCCTGGGCCGACAGGAAGAAGCGCGACGCACCGGGGTCGCCCTGGCGTCCCGAGCGTCCCCGCAGCTGATTGTCGATCCGGCGGGACTCGTGGCGCTCGGTGCCCAGGATGAACAGCCCGCCGGCCTCCAGCACGTCCTCGCGGGCGGCTTCCAGCCGGCGCTCGATGTCGGCGTAAACGCGCTGGTAGTGCTCGTCGTAGTCGGGCATCCCCGGCTGGAGCCCCAGCTTGCGCATCTCCAGCTCGGCGAGATGCTCGGGGTTGCCGCCCAGCTTGATGTCGACGCCGCGGCCGGCCATGTTGGTGGCGATCGTCACCGCGCCCGGGGCGCCCGCCTCGGCCACGATCTCGCCCTCCCGCTGGGCGTGCTCGGGCTTGGCGTTCAGCACCGAGTGGGTGATCCCTTTGCGCTTCAGGCCCTCGGAGAGCAGCTCGGAGACCTCCACGGAGATCGTCCCCACCAGGACCGGCTGGCGTTGGGCGTGGCGCTCCTCTATCTCCCGGATCACCGCGTTCCACTTCCCGTCCTTGGTCTTGTACACCTGGTCGTTCTGATCGGCCCGGACCATCTTGCGATTGGTCGGCACCTGGACCACCGGGAGCTCGTAGATCTTCATGAACTCGGTGGCCTCGGTCAGAGCCGTACCGGTCATCCCGGCCAGCTTGTCGTACATCCGGAAGTAGTTCTGCAGCGTGATCGTGGCCAGGGTCTGGTTCTCCTCCTGGATCCGCACCCCCTCTTTGGCCTCCACCGCCTGGTGCAGGCCCTCCGACCAGCGCCGGCCCTCGAGGATCCGCCCGGTGAACTCGTCGATGATCTTCACCTCGTCGTCGATCACCGCGTAGTCGACATCCTTCTTGTACAGCGACTCGGCCTTGAGCGACTGGATCAAATGGTTGACCAGGTGACCGTTCTCGGCCCGGTAGAGGTGGTCGATGCGCAGGAAGCGCTCGGCCTTGGCCACGCCCAGCTCGGTGATCGAGACGGTCTTGTGCTTCTCATCCACCTCGTAGTCGAACTCGGCCACAAACGCCTTGCGCTCCTGGGGCAGCAACCCGTCCGGCGTCTTGCCGAGCCTCATCTGCGGGGCCAGCTTGGCGAACTTCACGTACAGGTCGGCCGCCTGCTCAGGCGCGCCGGAGATAATCAGCGGCGTCCGCGCCTCGTCGATCAGGATGTTGTCCACCTCATCGACGATTGCGTAGGTGTGATAGGGCGAGGCGCCCTTCTCGGGCTTGGGCCGCCCGCCGTGCTGGACCTTCTCCTCAAGCGTTGTGGCCATGTTGTCGCGCAGGTAGTCGAAGCCGAACTCTGAGTTGGTGCCGTAGGTGACGTCGGCCGCGTAGGCGTCCCGCTTCTCCTCGTAGGGCTGCATGTTCTGCAGCACGCCGACGCTGACGCCGAGCGCGTCGTAGATCGGCTTCATCCACAAGGCATCGCGCTGGGCCAGGTAGTCGTTGACCGTCACGAGGTGGACGCCGCGGCCCGCCAGCGAGTTGAGCACCACCGCCAGCGTGGCGGTCAGCGTCTTGCCCTCGCCGGTCTTCATCTCGGCGATGCAGCCATCGTGCAACACCATGCCGCCGATCAGCTGCACGTCGAAATGGCGCATTCCCATCGTCCGGCGCCCTGCCTCGCGCACCAGCGCGAAGCACTCGTACATCAGATCGTCGAGGCTCTCGCCGCCGCGCGCGCGTTCGCGCAGCTCATCAGCCGTCTCACGGAGCTCCTCGTCGGTGGAGGACTCCATCTCCTCCTCGAAGGCATTGATACGGCCGACGCGCTGCTGATAGGTCTTGTACTTCTTGGCCTCGCCCATGCGAAGCGCGCGGTCGAGCAGCGACATGGCTCAAGCGTAGCAATGGGGTAGCGCCGATTTGACGCTTGCCCTACGGGCGGATCGGCACCCCGCGAGCCCGGAAATGAGCCCGGAAACCGGCGCCGTACGCGGTCGGCGTGCCCGCATACGAGCTGATCAGCGCCGGACCGTTCGAGCAGCTCCAGCCGCTGGCCGTGCTGTCCCAGGCCCAGCCCAGGTAGCTGATTCCATGCCGATCGGCGAACCGCATCATCGGGTCGATGTAATCGGTGGCGCAGTCGGTCTCCCCCAGCTCGCCGAACACGACCGGCACGTGCCTGGTGGTGGCCACCACGGCCGCCTGGCAGCTGGCGCCGCATGGCGACAGGCCACCGTAGTTGTGCTCGGAGGCGACCAGCTGGTGGCGAGGGTCGCGCGGCTCATAGGCTGTCCACTGGGACAGATCAGACGCCCAGTTGGTTCCGCCGAGCATCAGCGGCTGGGTGGCGCCCGCGGAGCGCACCGCGTCGATGAGCTGCTGCATGCCGGCGGCCCGGTAGGCCGGGTACCCGGGCCCCGCGGGGATCTGGCAGCCGCTGCGCCAGCACGACCAGTCGATCCCGTAGGGCTCGTTGAACAGGTCGAAGATCAGGTCGTGATCGCGCTTGAAGGTGCGTGCCACCGAGCGCCAGAAGGCGGGCGCGTGGTTGGCATCGGCCATCGGCAGCTGCTCGGCGGCCGGAGTGTGGCCCGGCGCGGCCCAGTGCAGGTCGAGGATCACGAACAGCCCGGCCCGGCTCAGTCTGTGGACGTAGCGCTCGATGCTGCGGCGATAGGCGGAGCCGCCATATGGCGCCTTCACGCCCAGTCCCAGCCAGCAGTCCTCGTTGAGCGGGACGCGTACGGCGTCGATGGTCCAGCTCAGCATGGCCCGGATCATCGAAGCGCTGTCCGGCTGCATCGGCGTGGTGCTGTCGAACACACCCCACCCCTGGATGCAGGCGTACTCGGTGCCGGAGCGGTCGACTCCTCGCAGCTGCACGACCCGCCCCCGGCCGGCTCCGAACACCAGGTGGTTGCCGCGCACGCGCAGCCCGCTGCCCGCCAGCGCACCGGCCGGCAGCGCTGCGCCGGCCGCCAGCACCAACAGGCCGACCAGGGTCGCGCGCTTCATCTGACGGTGTTCCCCACACCGCCAGGATCGGCATCCTTACCCCCCGGCTGGAGCGCCCGACCCCTGCTGGGCCACGGTCACGTCAGCCGGAAGACCGGCTTCCTCGAGGGCCGCCGCGCTGGCTGAGCGACCCTCGCGCCGCTTGCGGCGCTTGTCGCGATGTCGCTTGACCTGCACTCCCAGCTCGTCGCTCACCTCGTTGATCGAGTGCAGGAGATCCCGGGAGGCGCTGCGGGCGCGCAGCGTGACCCCCTTCAGGTGGAGCGTGGCTTCGGCCACATGACAGTCCGGGTTGGCCGGGTTGCGCTCCTCAAACAGCTCCACCTCCAGCTCGGCCAGCTCAGAGACCTGCTTGGCCACGACACGGAACCGTCGCGACACATGCTGTCTCAGGTCTTCGGAGACGGGGACGTTTCGACCCTTGACCTCGATCCGCATCACGGACCTCCCTCAATCGGCGGGCTGTGGTTTGTGACCACCCAGCCTAGGGACACGCCGGGCGTTTGTCGATGGGACAATGGGCTGGATGTCACCGACCATTCAGTGGTCCGCCGACCCCCAGGTCATCACCGGCGTGACGATCCTCACCTTGGCTTACGTGTGGGCCTGGCGGCACGCCCGCCGCCCCGGCATGCCCCACCCACCCGGCTACGGACGCCTGGCCGTGTTCGCCTCCTCGATGCTGGTCGTGCTGGCCGCCCTGATCTCTCCGATCGACTCCATGTCGGACGACCTGATGGTCATCCACATGGTCCAGCACATGTTGCTGCTGGACATCATGCCGATCCTGCTGATCCTCAGCCTGACCAAGGGGATCCTGCGCCCGGTGACGCGTCGCCTGACTCGCCTTGAGCAGCGGGCCGGCTTCTTCGGGCACCCCGCCTTCGCGGTGATCCTCTACGTGGGGATGATGTGGCTGTGGCACGTGCCGGCCATGTACGACCTGGCGCTACGCAACCCCAACAGCTGGCACATCCTGGAGCACATCTGCTTCGCCGCCGCCGGCACCCTTTACTGGTGGCACCTGCTCTCGCCGATCCGCACCCGCATGCGCCTGGGCGGGATGGGGCCCGTGATGTACATGGTGGTCACCAAGTTCGGCGTCGGCGTGCTCGGCGTGGTGCTCGCCTTCGCCCCCCACGCGATATACGGCTTCTACACCCACCAGCCCGACTACTGGGGTCTGACCCACGTTCAGGATCAGAACATGGCCGGCCTGGTCATGGCCCTCGAGCAATCGATCGTGATGGGGATCGCCGTCGTCTGGCTGTTCATCCGGATGCTCAGCGAGAGCGAGGAGCAGGCCCAGCGGGCCGAGCGCTCCGAGGACATGGCGCTGGCCGGCTCGGGGCCGGAGACCCGGCAACCGAGAGCGGCCTGACCCGGCGTCGTGGCCCGCAAGCCACGACGCCGGAGACACAGGTCAGCTCAGCACTTGGCCTTGCCGGTGATGGTGCTCGAGCCCGTGGTGTCGGTGTACTTCACCTTGAAGGGGCGCTTGTGCGCCTTGCAGCCGACCGTCGCGAAGTAGCCGACGGTCTTGCCCTTGACCTTCTTGGTGACCTTCTTCCAGTTCAGCTGCTCATGGACGAGCGAGGCGTCCAGGCCGAGGCCGCCGGCGTCGGTCGAGACGTCGGGCGGCAGTGGCACGTTCAGGATCAAGTTCTTGCCTGAGCGGGTGAACTTGCCCTTGTACGGTGTCGCCGAACCCGTCTGAGCCGGGCAGGCCTGCTCGTTGGGGACGATGAAGAATTCCCACACGTAGTTCTTGCCACCGTTGTACACGTGCAAGATCGGATCGCAGGCCACAGTTGGCCCCTGGCGCGAGGGGGGTCCCAGCTGCGACTGGACGGTTCCCGTGGCCACCAGCGATTTGCTGGGGCAGCCCGTACCGCCGCTCGACTCGATCTTGGAGTTGCTGCAGGTCGGCAGCAGCTTGGTGTCGACCGTCAGCCCGTAGATCGTGGTCTTGATGTCCTTCAGCGGCGCGGCGTTGAGGCCGGCCTGATTGGACTTGGCGGTGATCGTCTGCTTCCAACCGATGGGGATCGGCTTGTGGGCGCTGCCCGCCTTTGTCGGCGAGAAGCTGATCGAACCGCCGTAGGTGTTGGCGTCGGCGGCCGCCAGGGCCGCCGCACCACCACCGAACGCGGCGAGCACCGTGCCGATAATGATGATCCTTCTCAACTAAATCCTCCTTGAGGCTGCGTTTGGACGGTGTTTCTTCGGGGAGCGCGCCCTTAACTCATGGGAGGCTCTGAAGTTGCGGGAAAGTGGGGCTGAGCCCGGACAGCCCGGTGAGATGCTCAATCGTCAGACCCAGGGGCGCCTGTGCCCGACAGGCCGGGCCGCCCGGATCGGCGGTGTAGTAGGCCGATCGCAGGACCGAGGCTAGGCTAGCGGGTATCGCGCTGCTCAGCGTGGGCAGCGGGTGGCTCGTGCACAGGTAGCTGCCGAACACCGGCAGTCCGCTGCGCAGTTGCGAGTAGCCGCCGGGCTCGAGGTACGGGTTCGAGCGGTTGCTGTAAGGCCGGTGCGCGTAGGCGGTCAGGGACTCGGGGTTGACCGGGTCGGAGATGCGCGCGTAGTGCAGCAGCTTGGTCTGGGCGATGTTCTGGTTGGTGGCCTGGGTGCTGGCGGTCACGTTGGCGAAGAAGGCCGCCACCTCGCGGCGGTAGGCATTGACGTAGTCAAGCACCGGGACGACACCGCCCAGGTACGGCGTCAGGCGGGCCAGCAGTGGCTTTGTCTGGTTCAGGAAGCTCTCGAGCGCCGGCACCCCCGCTTTGGATGCACTGGTCAGCGGGCCCAGGTAGGTGAGCACCGTCCGGAGTTGCGGGGCCAGGACGGCCACCGCCTGCAGAGCCGGAGTCAGCTTCACGGCGGCCGGACGGAGCTCGTCGATCAGTGGCTTCGTGGTGGCGGAGAAGCTGTCGAGGCGGGAGATCGTCTGGCGGGTGGCCACCAGGAAGGACGGGAACTCACGCACTGCGGCGGCCAGCGAGCGGTCCCGTGCGTTGGTCGCCCCGAACACCGTGTTGGCGTTGCGGATCAGTCCCTGCAGCTGCGATGGCGACTGGGCGACCGCCCCCAGCGCCTGGCTGCCGTCGCTCAGCAGCGTCCTCGTGGCGGCGCCGTCACGGCGCAGCACGGCCAGCACGCCGTCGACGTTGGTGGCGAACGGATACAGCTCGGCCAGCGCGTCGTTGAAGTCCTGCCCACGGTTGGTGAACGCCATCCCGTCCTGCTGCATCCACGTCTCGAACGCCTGCCGGGTCTTGGGGTCGAAGGTGGAGAGGATCTGGTCGAGCTGGACGGTGGGCGCCACCTGGGCCTCGGGCAGGCGCCCGCCATCGGGGATGAACGGACCGCGGGGGTTGCCGTGCGAGAGCTCGACGTAGGTCTCGCCGAGCAGGGTCTTCTGGCGCAGGACGGCGCCGGTGTCGGCCGGCCGGGGCGCGTACTGCGGGTCGATCTGGATCACCGCTCGGCTCAACCCGGTGCGGCGGTCCAGGCCGACGCTGACCACCTGGCCGACGCTCACTCCGGCGATGCGCACGTCGGACTGCGGCGCCAGTTCGACCGCCTGCGGGAACTCCACGGCGAACCGGTAGCCCTGCGGGGCCAGTGGCACCGAACCGCCGAACGAGATCCACAGGAACAGCAGCAGCCCCACGCACGACCCGGCGAACAGGATCATCACGGCGATCCGGCTGCGGCTGGGGGCGAGCGTGTTCATGGCGTGGCGGCCGGGCAGAAGGAGGACTTGAGCGTCGACACGCTCGGAGCATTGAGCAGGTCCAGCAGCGGGGTCAGTGACGGCACCGAAGTGACCAGCACCTTCTCGAACAGGTTCAGGGACGGGCAGCTGGCCATGAACTGGCCTTGCACGATCGGGCCGTTGGCATCCTCCAGGCTGGTCAGGCTGTCGGCGTTGTGGGCCAGCCAGGCGCCCCAGAACAGGTAGCTGTGGCTGCCGCTCGACTGGTGGGCCAGCGTGTTGAACAGCGTGTTGAGCACCCCGACCGATCGGGACAGCGCCGGCGCGGCCTGGCTGAGGTGTGCGGCGGCGGGGCGCAGCGTCCGGGCCAGCGGCTGGACGGCGACCGCGAACGGCCGCAGCTGGTGCTGGATCGCCCCCTTGGTGTCGAGCACCAGCGGCCGCGTGGCCTTGAGCGCCGGCGCCAGGGCGCGGGCGAAGGGCACGAGGCGCCCCAGCGCGGTGCCGCTGGCGCCGGCAAAGCTCTTCACCTGGCCCAGCGTCGTGTCCGTCTGGCGCAGTGTCCCGGGCAGCGCGCTCAGCCCGGATTCGAGCTCGCTGTCCTGAGAGGCGATCGCGCCGAAGTCGGTGTTGGAGGCGCGAATCAGCGAGGCCAGCTGTCCGTTGACGCCGCCCAGCGCGGTGGTGACCAGGTTCAGGTTGTGGATCGCCCGGCGCAGGCTGTCGCTGCGCTGGGCCAGCAGCGAGGCGAACGTCTCGGTGTGCTGGTCAAGCGGGGCAAAGCGCTTGAGGATGCCCTGCAGCTGAGCCACCGCCTGCGGGCTGGGGGTGCCGCCCTGGGCTCCCCGTCCGCCGAAGGCCTCCGAGCCCCCGGACAGCAGCAGCAACAGGTAGTTGCGGGTGTCGGCATCGAGCGAGTCCAGGATCTGATCGACGTCGATGTCGGGCGCCGTCTCCGCCTCGGTCAGGCTGCCCCCGTTGGGGATCCGGCCGGCGCTGGGGGTTCCGGGATCCAGAGCCAGGTACATGTCCTTCAGCGGCGTGCGCGGGCGTAGCAGCACGGTGGCGTTGCGGTAGATGGGCTCGTAGCGCTTGTACAGGTTCAGCGTCACGACGGCCTGGCCGTTCTCCAGCTGGACGCCGCCGACCAGCCCGACCTGTACGCCGGCGATCGTCACCGCCTGGCCCTGTCCCGGCGTCACGGCGGCCGCCGTCACGAACGGCGCCTTGACCGTGTAGAAGCTGCGCCCGAACGTGAACGCGGGCTGGTGCTCGAGGATGTAGAGCACCGTGGCCGCGGCCAGCACGACCAGCGCGAGTGTCGCCGCCACATCCAGGCGATGGACACGAATCGCGCGCCTCATGGCCCGGCTCTCGTGGCCGCGGAATTGAGGTCCGGAGCGGCGTTGCGGTAGCACGCGACGCTGCTGCGCAGAGGCGGGGCCGTGGACGCGAACGCCGGGCGCGTCCCCAGCGGGCTCAGCACGGCATTTCCGAACAGCGGCCCGTTGACCGGCAGGCTGGGCGTCTGCACGAGCGTGCTGCCGCCGGCCACCGCCGCGCGCAGGTAGCGACCGTTGCCGTCGAAGTTCTGGGCTGCGCCGGCCAGGCCGACGGCCGCCTGGAAGAGCTCCTGATAGTCCTGCTCGCCGGTGCCCACGGGCGGATCGCTGATCACCTGGTTGCCGGTGGGGATCACCGTGTTCACCAGGCAGCGGGCCAGGACGTCGCTGCCTTTGACCAGGGTCCGGCTGGCCTTGACCAGGACCGAGGTGTGCTGGACGGCCGGGGTCAGGTCAGCCAGCAGGCCGCCGAGTTCGGGGCGGGACACCAGGTCGGTGAGCTGGCCCAGCCAGGGCAGTGCAGCGTTGATCGTCGGCGCCAGCTGGTGCAGGCCGGGGAGGATCTGGCTGGCGAATGTCTGGGTGGGTCCGAACGACCCGTTCAAGGCGCGGTCGGCGCCGTCCGCATTCCTGAGCAGACCCGGGAGCGCCGCGACGCTCTCACCGAGGGCCTTCTGGCGGTTGGCCAATGCCGTCATCGTCTGATCGAACGTCGACACCAGGCTCGAGAGCTGGCTCGGGCTCTCCGACAGGCCCTGCAGGACGGCGGCGCTGCCCGCCACCGCGTCGCTCAGGTCGTGCGGACGCTCACCCAGCAGCGCCTGGTTGACGATCGCCGAGGCGGTGAACGCCTGGGCGGAGAACGACAGGGCCCGGTTCAGCGCCTGCGCTCCGGTGAGTCCGCGCACGCTGGGCTCCTGGGACGCGTCCTGGCTGGCGGTGGGCGCGCCGTTCAGGGCGCTGCCCAGGCCGCGCAGCAGGCGCTGGAGACTGGCCCGGGCCGGCGTGTTGAGCGCCGAGAGGACCCGGTCGAGCTGTACCGGCCCGGAGGTGTTGGCCGCCGGCAGCATGGCTCCCGAGTGCAGAATCGGCGCTTCAGGGGTGCCCGGTTGCAGGTCGACGTAGAAGTTGCCCTCCAGGAAGATGCGTGAACGGATCTGCGCGGTGGCGTCCGAGTGGATAGGCAGGCCCTGGGACTGGATCTGCATGGTCACCACGCCCGCCGTGGCCGAACCGGGGATGTGCTTGATCGACCTGACCTCGCCGACGTCGACGCCGGCGATCCGCACCGGCGAGTCGACCCCCAGCTCGGTGTTGGCCGTGAACGCCGCTCGGAGCACGAAGCCCGAGCCGCTGAACGGCACCGGACCGCCGAATACCAGGTAGGCGCCGATCACGATCGCGGCGATGCCCGCGATCGCCGCCTGGAGGCTCGAGACGCGCGGAGTGTGCCGTCTCATCGCTTGCTCCCGGTGGTCTTCTCGGTGGCGGTCCCCACGTTGCCGGAGGGATTGCCGATCACCGCGTGAGCGGCCGAGAAGGGTTCGTTGCCCGCCGAGCACTCGGCCACCTCGCCCGGCGCGTCGGTGTTCGGATACGGGTCCACGTGCAGCGGCGCGTGGTTGTTCCCGCCGGCCGTCCCGGAAGTCAGGTACGGAGACTGCGACGGAACCGCCTCTCCCCCGGTCACGTCGTCGATCGCCACGATCACCAGCCGCATCGCCGTGCCGGTACCGACCGGGTCAGACAGCGTCGAGGCCAGGTTGCGCAGGAGCAGGGATACGTAGTTGCAGGTGCTCTGGGCGGGCGTCAGGAAGCTCAGCGGCGGGGTGAGCCGGTCCGCGGTCAGGGTCAGTCGCGCCAGTCCCTGGGTGGCCACGGAGCTGTCTGCGTAAGCCGCCAGGCTGCCCGACAGGCTGACGACCCGCTGGTCCAGTGCACCGCTGGGCGGGAGATTGCGAGTCCCCTCGGCGAACGCGGAGGCGAGCACCGGAGCGCTGGTCCGCAGCGTCGCCACTCCTGGGCGCAGATCGGCAAACAGGCCGGCGGCGTCGCTGAGGAACGCCTGCTCCCGGGGACTGTCCTTGATCACCGTCTCGAACGTCGGCGGGGTCTGGGCGATCCACTGCTGTAGGTACGGGCTGGCCACCGAGGCCAGCGAGCGGAACGTGCCGTCGAGGTTCTGGAACAGGGAGGCCTGCTGCTGGGCCACAGGGGCCAGGGCCCCGGTGAACGCTCCCAGGCTGCGCAGGAAGCCGCCCAGCTGCGTGCGGGGCGAGGACAGGTTGCGCATCACCGGACCGAGATCGTCGACCAGCGGACGGAAGGCACCGATCGCATCGTTGATCGCTGCCCCGCGCCCGGTCAGGGCCTCGGCGAAGCCCGTGGTTGATGCCGTGACCCCCTTTCGGGTCGGCGGCGTGAACATCGACAGCACCTGGTCGAGGTCGGTCGTCGCCCCGGTCTGTGTGACCGGAACGGTGGCGCCCTGGCGCCAGGTCCGGCGTGAGTGCCCGGGCGTGATGGACAGGTACTTCTCGCCGATCGCATCCTTCTCGCGGATCGTGAAACGGCTGTCGACGGGCAGCGGCTCGATGCTCTTGTCGAGCTCGACGTTGAGCACGGCAACCGCCTGCCCGCTCCGATCGCGTGCCGCGTCCACGCTGCTCACATCGCCGACCAGCACACCGCCCATGTGCACCTCGCCGCCCCGGGTCAGCTCCTCGGCATTCTTGACCCGGATGTGCAGGCCGTAGCGCGGCACGAACGGCAATCCGTTGTTGGCCTGGAAGGCCAGGACGACCGCCACGATCGCGACCAGCACGGTCAGCGCCCCGATCACCACGGGGCTGGCCAGTGCGGCCGGCCGACGCCGGCGGCGCGTCACGCCCCACCTCCGACCAGGTAGCCAAGCAGCCCGGTCAGCCGCGAGCCGGTGGCTGCAGTCTTGGTCGACCTGATCGCCTGCCGAGCCACGGCGGCGGCCTTGCTGCCGCTGAACTTGGCCGAGCATCCGCCCACCGGATGACGCGCATAGCCGGTGCAGCTGCCCACCAGCACATCGGTGCGCACGTAGTGCCCGTCCTTGTTAAACCCGTTCGTGGCCTGGGTGCCGTCGAACAGAACGCCCATCAGCTGCTGGATCGCTCCGGTGCTGTCGAGGCTCGCGGTCAGCCGGTCGAGCAGGCGGCTGGCCGGCGCGGCGGCGCTGCCCAGCCTCAGAAGCCGCCTGGCCAGCGGCTCGGTCGACACCAGCAGGTGCTGCGAGCGCTGGGCGGCGCTGCCCAGCCGTAGTAGGGCCGTCTTGGCCGCTGTGGCGAACGGCGCCAGGTTGGTGAACTCGTGATTCAGACCGGCGGCACTGGCCGACAGGGAGCCCATCAGCGGCGTGCCCTGGGTGGCCAGCCGGCCCAGATCGGCCATCAGCGGACGCAGCTCGTGCAGGAAGCTGGGAAGGCGGTGGATGCTGGTGGCCAGTGCCGCGCTGCGCTGCGCGGTCGCGCTGGCCGTGGTGTTGGCCCGCACCACGAAGTCGGCCATCGAGGCCCGGGCCTTGGCCAGCGGCGCCAGGACCGTGTCGGAATCGCTGGCCAGCCGAGCCAGGGTTCGGTTCTGCGCGGCCAGGATCTTGAACACCTGATCGGTGTAGCCGAGTGCGGGATTGGCCCTGAGGATGACCGCGTTGAGGTCAGAGCCGCGAGCGGCCAGGCCCGTACCCAGCTCGTCCAGGATGATCGACAGCGACTGGCGGACGGGCTCCTGGGAGATGTTCTGGACGATGTCGGGATCGATCGGCGAGCTCGTGCGCGTGACCGGCAGCAGGTAGCTCCCGGCGCCGCCGCCTCGCCTGATCCGCTGCAGGGGCCGCTGCGAGTAGGTGCCGGGCGTGCAGTCGACGTAGCGCTCGGCGATCAGGGACTGCGGGCGGATCGCGCAGGTGGCGTTGGCGTGGAAGGGAACGAACGCGCTGTTGTTGATGTTCAGCGTCACCGCGGCCTGGTTGTTCTTGGTCACGGCCAGCGAAGCGATCGACCCCACGGGTGCACCGGCGATCCGCACGTCCTCGCCGGACACCGCGAACTCGGCGTTGTCGAAGATCGCCCGCACCTGGTAGTTGGATCCGCCGCTCCCGCCGCCGGCGCCCGTCCCGGCGATCAGGATCGCGGCGGCCACGCCAATCACGAGCAGGCTGGTGAGCACGCGTCTCATGGACCGGGCAGCGTGGCGGTAGTGGAGCAGCCGGCCACGGAGGAGATCTGCGTGGCCGAAGCGGGCTGCACCGCTGATCCCGGGCAACGTCCGTGGACAACTTCCAGGCCGTCGAAGCGATCGGCGGGCAGCCGGGGCACAAGCTGGTTGGCGGCGTTCAGCCCGAAGGCTCCGAAGAACGGCTGCGTCCGCGTGTAGTGACCGTTGGCGTCGTAGTACGCCGAAGCCTGTCCGAGATTGGCCAGGGCCGCGATCACATCGGGCGTGTACTCCCGCAGATAGTCGAGCTGGGACTGGGAGTCGTTCATCTCGCGGATCAGCTCCGGGAAGGCGCTCCGGGCCACGCTGGCCAGCCCCGGCGCTTGCCTGAGGAGCTCCGTCAGATCACCTGTGCCGGCCGGGTTGTGGAGCAGGCCGGCCAGATCGGTCACGGTGGGCAGTCCGGTGACGGCCGCCCGGTCCAGAACGATGGCGAACGCCCTCAGCCGGCGAGCGGCCGGCTTGGCGGCGGCCACCACCGGATCCAGCCGGTTCAGCGTCGTGCGCAGACCCGCGAACGTGCTCACCGAACGACGCAGCGTTCCCGGCAGCAGCGTCAGGGCGCTCTGCAGCGAGGCCGCCTGGGAAGCGATCGCGCCGGTGGCCGTATCGGTGCTGGCCACCAGCTGGGTGAGCTGCGTGCTGCGTGAGGCCAGCGCCTGCATCGTGCGGGCCCCCTGGACGAGCAGCTCGTCGAAGGCGGGCTCGCTGCGGTCAAGCTCACCGGTCACCTGACTCGTACTGAGCAGGGCCGGAGCCAGGACATGCAGGGTCCGGTTGGCCTGAACGGCCTTGCCCTGGATGGCCGCAGCCTCGCCTCGGATCACGTTGCGGAGCCCGACGCGGGTCAGCGGGTCGAGGGTGTCGAACAGCTGGTCGAGGCTGACCTCGGAGTAGGTGTCGACCGACGGGATCGTGCCCCCCGATGCAATCGTGTGAGCTGACGGCGACGGCTGCAGAGTCACGTAGTGGCTGGCGATTCCGGCCAGTCCGTTGTCCTCGATCCGCGCAATGGTCCCCTGATGCAGCGGTGCGGCATCGCTGTTCAGAGACAGGACGATGGCCGCCTGGCCGGCCGGGGTCAGCGAGATCGACTGGACCGAGCCGACCGGGGACGGGCCGATCAGGACCTGGTCGCCGCTCACCAGCCCGCTGGCATCGGTGAACAGAGCTCGAACGTGATAACTCGGGCCGCTGCTCAGCAGGATCACCGCGACCAGCGCGACGGCCAGTGCAAGCGCACCACCGGCGCTGAGCCGGGCTAGGGGGCTGATGTGGCGTCCCTGTGCGCGCTGCCCCTCCGGCCGCGAACGGCCCCCTACATCTGATCCCGTGGCGCCTCCGGCGCCCGGGGCTTGCCTATCTATGTCCTTCCTCCTACGACTTGCCGCCTCCCGCCGCATCCGCCACTTTGCCAGGTTTGAGCGCACCTGTCCCGGATTTGTTCATCGGCGGTTTCTGCGGGTCGCTTGACCGCGCCGTCACCGCAGGAATTGGCTACGCGGTGCGGATTACCTTTAGCGCGGCGCCGATCGCACCGCCCAGGTCGCCGAGTCCGGCGAGATGCACGTCAGGCGGGTGGTGTCCGACGAACAGGTGCGGCTGCATCGCCTTTTCAATGCGTCGCACGTACCCCTCGCCGAACCGGACCCCGAGCCCGCCTCCGATGATCACCGCCGGAAGGTCGAGCAGGTTGACAGCCGAGGCAATCCCCGCTCCCAAAGCCTCCACCGCCTCGGCGATCAGCAGGGTGGCCAGCTCGTCGTCGTGCTCCAGTGCCCGGCCCCACACGGAGGAGGTCAGACGCTGTCGCCCGCGCTGCTCCATGATCTCAAACAGCTTGGTGTGCCGGCCCTTGCTGACGAGCTTGCGGGCCCGGCGCTCCATGGAGGCGCGCCCCGCATATGCCTCCATGCAGCCGCGATTCCCACAGCCGCAGCGCCGGCCACCGTCCTTGACCACCATGTGGCCGATCTCTCCGGCGCCTCCACGGCCCAGCCAGGCCTGGCCGTTCAAGATGATGCCGCCCCCCACCCCGGTCCCCCAGAAGACGCCGATCAGCGAGTCATAGTCCTTGCCGACCCCGAGCTTGAATTCCGCGTCGGTGGCCACCTGGACGTCGTTTCCCACCGCGACCCGGGTGCCGAGCTGTTCGGCCAGCGTCGGACCGAGGGGGAACGAACCGCTCCAGCCGGGCAGATTGCGGGCACCGGCCACCGTGCCCGCCTTCGCGTCGACCGAGCCGGGCGAACCCACCCCGACGCCGAGCAGGGCCTGGGTGGTCGTGCCGGCCGCCTTGGCCGCGTCGCCCATCGCTTTGGCCATCTGGGCGGCGACATCCGCCGGTGTGCCCTCGGTCGGCGTTTGATAGCGGGCACTGCCCAGCACCTTATGGTCCGCGTCGACCACGATCGCTTCGATCTTGGTGCCGCCGAGGTCGATCCCGCCGCGCAGGTTCGGTTGAGAGCGTGAAGGGCTCGGCTTGGCCGCTGGCATACGGCCAATCCTTGCAGAACTAGGTCCAGGACTGCCGGTAGTCGGTTTGCTCGGCCGTGGGAGCGTCGATCCGCACCCCGAGCGCCGCCAGCTTGAGCCGCCCCACCTCCCCGTCGATCTCGTCGGGCACGGCGTGCACTCCCTCCCCCAGCTCCCGTCCCCGTTTGACCAGCGCCTCCACGCACAGCGCCTGCAGCGCGAAGGAGACGTCCATGACGGCGGCCGGATGCCCCTCGGCCGCGGCCAGATTGACCACCCGTCCCTGAGCCAGCAGGTTCAGCCGCCGGCCGCCGGGCAGCTCGTACTGCTCCACCAGCGGGCGGACCTGGCGGGGTGGTCCCTCGGCCACGGCGGCCAGCTCGTCCAGGTCGAGCTCCACGTCGAAGTGACCCGCGTTGGCCAGCAGGGCTCCGTCCTTCATGCGCTCGAAGTGCTCTCGCCCCAGCACCCGGCGCGAGCCGGTCACGGTCACGAACACGTCGCCTCGCTCGGCCGCCTCGAGCGCCGGCATCACCTGATACCCGGCCATCCGCGCCTCCAGAGCCCGCAGCGGATCCACCTCGCAGACGATCACCGCCGATCCGGCCCCCCGAGCCCGTTCCGCCACACCCTGCCCGGCCCACCCGTAGCCCAGGACGACCAGTGTGTGGCCCGCCAGCAGCACGTGGCTGGCCCGGATGATCCCGTCCAGGGCCGACTGGCCGGTGCCGTGCCGGTCGTTCAGCGCCCGCTCGGTGCGAGCCTCGTTGACCGCCAGCACCGGGCGGCGCAGCTCGCCCCGCTCGGACAGCCTGCGCAGTCGCAGCAGGCCGGTGGTCGTCTCCTCAGTGCCACCGATCAGGCTCGCCAGCTCGGCCGCCGGGTCGGTGTGGGCGGCCACCATCAGATCGGCTCCGTCGTCCACCGTGATCTGCGGATGCCCGGCCACCAGGGCGGCCACGTGGTCTTGGTAGGCCTGAAGCCCCTCGCCGTGGCGCGCCCGCACCTCGACGCCGAACTCGGCCACCAGCGCCGCCGCCGCGTCGTCCTGCGTGGACAGCGGGTTGGCCGAGCACAGCGCCACCTCGGCGCCCCCCGCGCTCAGCGCCCGGGCCAGGTTGGCCGTCTCGGCGGTGACGTGCAGGCAGGCGGCGATCCGCATCCCGTCGAGCGGTCGCTCGACGGCGAAGCGCTCTCCCACCTGCCTCAGCACCGGCATCTGACTGGCCGCCCAGGCGATCCGGTCGACGCCGGCGCCGGCCAGCCCGAGGTCCGCGATCTCGTGGGGCGGAAGTGGCCGCCGGGCTGGCATGCCGACCTCAGCCGGGACCGAATCGACCGGTTGGCCTAGTACCGGTAGTGATCGGGCTTGTAGGGCCCATCGACCGGCACGCCCAGGTAGTCAGCCTGCTGGGCATTCAGCTCGGTCAGCCGGACACCCAGCGCATCCAGGTGCAGGCGAGCCACCTTCTCGTCCAGGTGCTTGGGCAGCGTGTACACCTGCTTGTCGTACTCGTCGGTGCGGGTGAACAGCTCGAGCTGGGCGATCACCTGATTGGTGAACGAGTTGGACATCACGAAGCTCGGATGGCCGGTCGCGTTACCCAGATTCAGCAGACGGCCTTCGGAGAGCACGATGATCGCGTGCCCGTCGGGGAACACCCACTCATCCACCTGCGGCTTGATGTTGATCCGCTCTATCCCCTCGGTCCGGGTCAGGCCGGCCATGTCGATCTCGTTGTCGAAGTGGCCGATGTTGCCCACGATCGCCTGGTGCTTCATGCCCGCCATGTGCTGGGCGGTGATCACGTCGCGATTGCCGGTGGCGGTGACGAAGATGTCGGCCTGGTCGATCACGTCCTCCAGGCGGACCACCTGGTAGCCGTCCATCGCCGCCTGCAGGGCGCAGATCGGGTCGATCTCGGTGATCAGCACGCGCGCTCCCTGACCCCGGAGCGACTCGGCGCACCCCTTGCCCACGTCCCCGTAGCCGCACACGAGCGCCACCTTGCCGCCGATCAACACGTCCGTGGCCCGGTTGATGCCATCGATCAGCGAGTGGCGGCAGCCGTACTTGTTGTCGAACTTCGACTTCGTCACGGCGTCGTTGACGTTGATCGCCGGGAATAGCAGCTGTCCCTGCTGGGCGAACTGATAGAGCCGATGCACGCCGGTGGTCGTCTCCTCGGTGACGCCCTTGATGCCGGCGGCCAGCTTGGTGAAGCGCTGCGGATCCTCGCTCAGCGACCGGGTCAGCAGCTCCAGGATGATCCGGAACTCCTCGTTGTCGGCGCCGGCCGGATCGGGCACCTGGCCCGCCCGCTCGAACTCCACGCCCTTGTGGACCAGCAGCGTGGCGTCGCCCCCGTCGTCCAGGATCATGTTGGGACCGTCGGCCTCAGCCCAGGAGAGCGCCTGCTCGGTGCACCACCAGTACTCGGACAGCGTCTCGCCCTTCCACGCATACACGGGCACGCCCTGCGGGTTCTCGGGCGTCCCCTCGGGACCGACCACGACAGCGGCCGCCGCGTGATCCTGGGTCGAGAAGATGTTGCACGACGCCCACCGCACCTCGGCCCCCAGCGCCACCAGCGTCTCGATCAACACCGCGGTCTGCACGGTCATGTGCAGCGAGCCGGTGATTCGCGCTCCGGCCAGCGGCTGGGCGTCGGCGTACTCCCGCCGCGTGCTCATCAGACCGGGCATCTCGTGTTCGGCCAGGCGGATCTCCTTGCGGCCGAACTCGGCCAGCTCCAGGTCGGCCACCTTGAAGTCGGTGCCTGCGGCGGTAGTCGTACTCATGCGGGATTCTCCGTTTCGCGGGGGTTCATGCGGCTTCTGAGCCGGCGCTCCGGCAGGCCTTGGGTACTCCAGCGGAGATCACCCACGAGCTAGGCCACCTGGAGCAACCGCTCGTGCTTTGCCTGCTCAAATCTCAGCCAGTCGTTTGGGTCGACCTCGTCGGGGCGCTCCGGGGCGGCGCGCAGCCATTCGTGGATGGCCAGCTGGAGGCTCGGGTCGCTCTCTAGCCGCGCCGCAAAGGCCACATCCGACAGCCCCACGTCGAAGCGCGACAACAGCTCCTTGAGCGTGCGCAGGCGCTGCAGCTCGGCCGCCCGGTAGAGGCGGTAGCCCGAGGCGGTGCGAGCCGGCGTAACCAGCCCGGTCTGCTCGACGTAGCGGAGCATCCGCGCCGACCAGCCGGTGGTCTGCGAGGCCTCGTGGATGGTCAGTCCCTCCATCTGCGGCCCAACGTTACCACGACTGTGTCAAGGTTTGGCTCGGCGAGCCCGACTCGGGGCTCAACCGGCTCGACTGAGCAAACCGTCCCGGACCACCGCGATTTGCTCGTTCGAGCCGCCAAAACCGGCCCCGAATGAGAAAAGTCCCGCCCCGGTGATCGATTTGCTCGCTCAGACCGGTCCGAGCGAGCCGCTCAGCGGCTCAGCGGCTCAGAACCGCGGGCGCGCCCGGCTCTCAGGGAAGCGCTCCAACCCGTCGTCGGGCACCCGCTCCCAGGCTGCCGCATAGGCGACGAACTGCCGGAACTGCGGACGGACCCCCGGGTCTGAGTCAAACGCGCTCATCCGGATGCTCATCTGAGAGGGATCGTCGGGATGGCGTGAGAAGAGATGCGACCCGCACTCCCCGCAGAAGCACTTCTCAAAGCCACCGTCGGGATGGCGCCAGGCTTTCACGTGCTCCGCTCCCGAGACGAGCTCGAAGGTCCGCCCGTCGATCCGCGCCTGGGCCGAGGACGACGTGCCGGTGCGCTTCTGGCAGCGCGTGCAGTGGCAGTAGCCGGCGATCTGGGGCGGGGCGGACAGCCGGAAGCGCACCCCGCCGCACAGGCACCCGCCCTCGAGCGCACCCACCGCTCAGCCTCCGGCCAGAGCCGCTTTCAGCGACTCCAGCACCTCGATGTTGGCCGGATCGACCCGGGCCAACACGGCCAGGTAGAGCGACATCAGGTCGCCCAGCAAGAGCACCGAGACCAGGCGCTCCATGCGCGTCTCGCCGACGGTGTCGATTCGGAAGGTGGAGGCGCCCCGGCTGGCGATCAGTCCCCGGGTCAGCTCGATCCGCTGGCGGATCCGGGGGTGCAGATCGGAGTCATCCAGGAACACGGCGCTGAACGGCCCGAGCGCCATGGCCTGCTCCCAGCCCACGATCTCGTTGTGGTCAAGCTCGGGCAGCTCGGAGGCAAACGCCGGCAGCTTGGCGTTCTCGTTTATCTGCGTCTTCCAACGGTAGGCCACGGGCGCGGTCAGCCCGGCCCCGGCGATCTGCGGGATCGTGCCGCGCAGGCTGCGAGCCAGCGCCTTGGCTGCCGAGTCCTCGGGCGCATCGGGACCCCAGCGAGCCGCCAGCCGCTCGGCGTGCTCGGCGGCCACATCGATCTCGGAGTGCAGCCCCTCGCCGGCGCCGCACAGGCTGGCCACCTCCAAAGCGGTCACCAGCAGGTAGGCCACGGCCGCCCGCGGCTGGAAGCCGCCGGGCAGCGGCACCACCGGAACGCCGTCGCGCCGCGCCTGCTCGGCCAGCTGGCCGCCCGTGGTCACGACCACGGTGTGGGCGCCCACCGCCTGAGCGGCGTCATAGGCGGCCAGCGTCTCCTCGGTGTTGCCCGAGTAGCTGGCACACAGCACGGTCGTCTCAGGCTCGGTCCAGGAGGGCAGCGCGTAGCCGCGCGCCAGCACGATCGGCCGCGAGGCTCGGTCCCCCAGCACGGCCCGGGCCAGGGCGCCGCCGATCGACGAGCCGCCCATCCCGGCCACGACCAGGCCGCTCCGGCTGTCCCGCGGGCGCAGGCCGGCCGACTCGACCCGCCACTGCGCATCGCGCAGATGCTCGGGCAGGGCCAGGATGTCGTCCACCTGTCCGGTGGGATCCGATGCCCTGATCGCCTGCCGCGACAGCTCGGACGTGGCGCTCAAAAGCTGATCGCTTCGTCGGGCAGTTGCACCCCGGGGAAGATACGGGCCCCGGCCGCCAGGACGTTGCCACGTCCGACCCTCACGCCCTGCCCGAGCATCGCCAGGCCCTCCACCCGGCAGTGCTCGCCCACCGCTACGTCGGGGCCGATGATCGAGCCGTGCACCGTGGTGTGGGCGCCGATCTCCGTCCCATCGAGCACCACCGAGCTCTCCACCCGCGCGCCCTCGCCGATCCGAACCCCCCGCCCCAACACGGCGCGGCCGCCGACGATCGCGTGCTCGGCCACCCGACAGCCCGACCCGATCAGCGCCGGCGGCGTCACGCGGCCGAGGATCTCGGCGTCCTGGACCAGGCACAGCCCGGCCTGAGCCAGCCGGCGGCCGATCTCGGTCACCACCTGGCCCTCCAGGATGTCGAAGGTCGCCTGCAGGTAGCGCTCGGGCGTGCCGATGTCCATCCAATAGGCATCCCGAGCCGGGAACCCGAACAGTCCGTCGCCGACCAGCCGGGGGAAGACGTCGCGCTCGATCGAGAAGTTCGTGCCCGCCGAGGGCATACCGGCCAGCACCTCGCGCTCCAGGATGTAGGCCCCGCCGTTGACCAGATCGGTGTCGATCTGGTCGGGGGAGGGCTTCTCCAGGAACCTGGCCACCGCGCTCCCCTCCTGCAAGCGCACCAACCCATAGGCCGAGGGGTCGTCGACCGGGATCAGCGCCAGCGTCCCGCGGGCGCCGGTGGTCTCGTGCTGGGCCAGCTGGGCGCTCAGATCGATGTCGGTCAGCACATCTCCGTTGAGCATCAGGAACCGCTCCTCCAGGAGCTCCTCGGCGAACTTCAGCGCCCCGCCGGTCCCGAGCGGCTCAGGCTCCTCCACGTAGCGCAGCCGCACATTCAGAGCCTCCCCGTCGCCCAGCACGGCGCGCACCCCATCGGCCCCGAAGCCACAGGACAGCACCACGTCGTCGACGCCGTGGGAGCGCAGCCACTCCAGCATGTAGGTGATGAACGGCTGGCCGGCCAGCGGAACGACCGGCTTGGGCACGCTCGAAGTCAGCGGCCGTAGCCGTGTGCCCTCGCCGCCGACCAGGATCAACGCCTGCATCAGCCGAGACCCATCGGCTTAGCCCAGCGTGGGGCGGCCGACGCCCTCGTAGACGAAGCCGGCGGCTCGGACGTCCTCGCCGTCCAGGAAGTTGCGCCCGTCGATCACGATCCGCCCCGCCGTGGCGTCCGCCACTTCGTGCCAGTCCAGGTCGCCGAACTCAGGCCATTCGGTGACCAGCACGATCGCGTCAGCGCCCCGCACTGCCTCGAGCGCCGAATCGGCGAACTCGACGCCGTGCATCAACTTGCGCGCCTCCGTCTCGGCCACCGGGTCGAAGGCCCGTACCCGGGCGCCGTCGGCCTGCAGCCGCGCGGTGAGCACCAGCGAGGAGGCCTCGCGCATGTCGTCGGTGTTGGCCTTGAAGGCAAGCCCCAGGAGGGCCACGGTCTTGCCCACCAGCGAGCCCAGGTGCTTCTGCAGCTTGGCCATCACCCGCCGCTTCTGGAGCTCGTTGACCTCGATCACGGCGGTCAGCAGCTGGAAGTGGTAGCCCGAGTTGCCGGCCAGCTGCTTGAGGGCCGAGACATCCTTGGGAAAGCACGAGCCACCAAAGCCGATGCCCGGGCGCAGGAAGTGCGTTCCGATCCGCTGGTCAAGGCCCATTCCGCGAGCCACCTCCATCACGTCGGCGCCGGTCTCCTCGCAAACGTTGGCGATCTCGTTGATGAACGAGATCTTGGTGGCCAAAAACGCGTTGGCCGCCAGCTTGATCATTTCGGCGCTGGCGATGTCGGTGCGTACCAGCGGGGCGTTCAGCGGCGCGTACACGTCGACCACCGCGTCGCCGGCCCAGTCGCCGACGTCGCCCACCACGACGCGGTCCGGGGCCAGGAAATCCTCCAGGGCCGAGCCCTCCTTGAGGAACTCCGGGCACGAGACGTAGGAGAAGCCCGACTTCCCCCGCTGGTCCAGGGCTCGGCGGATCGACCCCCCGGTCCCCACCGGCACCGTCGACTTCATGACCAGCGCGTGGCGGTCCGAGCTGGGCATCGCGTCGACCACCGCGTGCACCGACGACAGGTCGGCGTCCCCGGAGTAGGTGGGCGGCGTCCCCACGGCCACGAACAGCAGCCGGGCATGCTCCAGCGCCGGGGCCAGCTCGGTGGAGAAGTGCAGTCGCCCGGCGCTCCGCGCGATCGACTCGGTCAGCCCCGGCTCGTAGATCGGCATCTCGCCGCGCTCCAGGCCCGCGATCTTCTCGGCGTCCACGTCGACGCACCACACCTCGTTGCCCAGCTCGGCAAAGCCGGCAGCGGTCACCAGGCCGACGTAGCCGGTGCCGATTACCGCGATTGGTTCACGCTGTGAGGACATTGGCGGGGTGAGGGTAGCGGCTCGGAGCCGCGCTACCCGGCCGGCGTGAGCGACGCCGCCATGCCGACCATCTGCGAGGCGGGGATGCTGTCGATGAGCGTGTTGGAGATCCAGTAGACGGCCGAGCCGATGTGCACCGCCACCAGGCTGAGCTTGCCGCCGTTGTAGTACTCGAACAGCTTGAGCCCGTTATAGACCTGCGTTTTGGTGGGACTGCGCAGGATCGGCGGGCGCTTCCAGGTGGTCCCCTCGACGTCGTAGTACTCGCCCAGCGTCGCGTTGGCCACGAGAGTCATCACGTAGGCCGGGTACTTGACCCGCTGCGCCTTGATCAGATAGGGGTGCGGATAGGAGTGGAGGTACTCGGGGGCGGGCTCGTCGGCCTCGTCGCAGTTGCCGGTGAGCGAGAAGCAGTAGGCCGAGCTGGCCACGATCAGCTTCGGATAGTAGACCGGGAACGACATGTGACCGAGTTGGGCCGCCTGCGACTTGCCGTCGCCCGGATCGGCGCTCAGGCCGCCTGTGGGTGGCTTCGGTGGGCCGCTCTTGTGAGGCGAGGAGCTGGAAGACTTGGAGCCCACATGGCTGGTCGTGGTCGTCTTCGGCTTGGCCACCGTCGGCTTCATGAACGAGCGGTACGCGGCCTCCTCTGCGGCCGCCGAGGTCGGCACCACGTAGCAAGCGGGGGCACATGGCGTGAAGGCGTATGGAAACACGACGCTCTTCAGCACGTGCCCGTTGGCGTCGAGCACCAGGTCGAACAGGTTGAGCAGGCCGTCGGTGCTGTGCAGCGAGCGGTCGGTCTGGACGTTGGCGCCGAAGATGCGGAGCAGCTTGTCGCGCTGGTTCACCAGCTTGTTGGTGGAGAACGAGGCCTTGGCCCAGCGGATGAAGTCCTGCTGGCGGGCCTCGCGCACGATGTCCGTGTCGGTGTGCCGGAAGCGCACGAAGGCGAGCGCCCCGGTGTCCGCCTGGTGGTCACCGCACAGCCTCTGGTAGCCGGGCTCGATGTTGATCGACGAGTAGTCCGTATAGGCCGTGTTGTTGTAGTACCGGCGGTCGACCATCGTGTACACGCAGCCGACCGCGTCGATCAGGTCGGAGAACCCCCGGAAGTTGACGTCCATGATGTGGTTGACCTGCAGCCCGTGGAACACCTGTTGCTGGATCGTCTTGATCAGCAGGTTGGGTCCGCCGATCGAGTAGGCTTCGTTGAGCTTCTGGGTGGTCATCACCCCGCCGACCGGGAGCTGCACCTTGAGGTCGCGCGGTACCGACAGCAGGTTGATCGTGGACGAGTTGTCGTTGATCCGGACCAGCATCATCGTGTCGGTGTTGGCGGTCTTGTACGAAGTCCCGGCCCGGTGGTCTGAGCCGATCAGCAGCAGCGTCTGCGGGGCGCCAGGCGGCGGCAACGTGACCCGGACGTTCTTCAGCGACGGGGTCAGGTTGAGGTCCCCCACGATGTTCTGGACCTCCAGCAGGCCCGCCACCGCCGTCGTGCCCGCCGTGAAGCCCACCACCAGCACGGAGGCGAGGAGAAAGCGCCACAGCGCGCCACCACGGGTCTTGGGGATCAGCCTCACAACGGGGTCTCAGAAGCACTGCGGGTCGAAAAAGACAACCCTGGTTTGACATTTTCGACCCGCAGAGAATGTGGACCTGCCTCCGAGCCCGCCTCAGCCGTCGCCGAGCCAACCCCCAGCAAGCGCACGAAGTCGCCCAGAGAACGCCTGTACCGAGCCAGACCGCTCAGCGAAACCCACTCCTCGGGCCCGTGATGCCCCCCGCCCACCGGCCCGAACTCCACCGCCGGGATGCCCGCCGTGATAAATGCGGCCGCCTCGGAGGCGCCGTCGCGGCCCACGCTCAGCGTCTCCCCGCGGGTAGAGCGGGAAACCGCCTCCCGCAAAGCCACCACGAACCGATCAGACGGCGAGACCGAGACCGGCGGGTAGATGAACGTCCGCTCCACCTCGATGTCCCGGATCCCGCGCACCTCCTGCAGGATCTCCGCCGGCCCCTGCCCGGGCAGGTAGCGCACGTCCACCCACATGGTGCAGTGATCCGGGACCTTGTTCAGGGCGTCGCCGCCCTGGATCCGGCCCAGGTTGATCGACGGGCGCTCGAACACCTGCGTGGACTCGCGGCTGAACGGCAGCGTCTCGATCGACCGGAACACTTCGACGGCCTTCAAAACCGCGTTGTCGCCCAGCCAGGGTGTCGAGCTGTGCGCCGAGCGCCCGTGCACGATGATCCGCATGACCAGCACGCCCTTGGCCTCGACGCCGATGTGCATGTCGGTGGGCTCGCCGGTGATCGCGAAGTCGCCACCCTGGCCGGCGGCCACGAACGCCGTGGTGGATCGCTCGTCCAGGTCCTCTGACTCCTCGTCAGGGACGCACACGAACCGCACCCGGACCGCGTCCTGGCGCTCCACGTCCTTCAAGGCGCACATCATCGCGGCCAGCGCACCCTTCATGTCGTAGGCGCCGCGCCCGATCAGCCGGTCGCCATCCACGACCGGGTCGAACTGCCCCGGCCGGCCGGGCACCACGTCCAGGTGGCCGTGGAACACGACCGTGGGCGCGTCATTCGAGGCAGCGCCGACGTCGGCCACCAGCACCGGCAGGCCGTTGTGGTCACGCACCTTCGCGTCGATGTCCCGAGATTCCAGCCAGCCGCGCACGAATCCGGCGGCGGTCGGCAGCTCCTCGGGGCGCGAGGTGTCATAACGAATCAGGCCCTCGGCGAGGGCACGCTCCTCGTGCATCACTCCGGAGGATAGGGCCGACGCCACCGGGTCCACTTCAACGCGTCCCAAAACCAGCGCGTCAGCGCTGCCCGCGAACTCAAAGTCGCGGGCAGCAGGATTACCGCCCTACGTCCCAGCAGGACTACCGCCCTACGTCCCCTCGGCGATCCGCAGGAACGCCTCGGCGCGCCGTCGATCCCGCTCGGCCACCCGGCGCTTCTCGCTGTCCTCGCCGGCCTCCTGGAGCTCGCGCTCGGCGCGCTCCAGCTGCTCGCGCAGCGCGCCGGTGTCGAGCTGGTCGGGCTCGTGGGCCTCCTCCACCAGGATCATCACCCGGTTGCCGCCCACCTGCAGGTAGCCCTCGGCCTGGGCGAAGCGCACGATGTCGCTGTCGGACTTGTAGATCCGCAGCTCGGTCGGGTCGAGCGTGGCCAGCAGCGGCGAGTGGTTGGCCAGGATGCCGATCAGGCCGAGCGAGGTCCGAGTGGAGACCATCTCCACCTCATCGTTGAACAGCTCGCCCTCGGGCGTGAGGATCTCGACCGGGAACTTGGTGTGCGGCATCGCGGGCTACTCCTCGGAGGCGTTCTCGGTGTCCTTGGCCTGGTCGTCCTCGGGCTGCTCGTCGTCCTTGGAATCCTCGTCGTCCTCGGAGGCGTTCTCGGTGTCCTTGGCCTTGTCGTCCTCGGGCTGCTCGTCGTCCTTGGAATCCTCGTCGTCCTTGGAATCCTCGTCGTCCTTGGAACCGCCGGCGTCCTTGACCACCTGGTCGATCGTGCCCTTCATGAAGAAGGCCCGCTCGGGCAGGTCGTCGTGCTTGCCCTCCAGGATCTCCCGGAAGCCGCGGATCGACTCGGCGATCGGGACGAACACGCCCGGGGTGCCGGTGAACTGCTCGGCCACGTGGAAGGGCTGGGAGAGGAAGCGCTCCAGCTTGCGTGCCCGGTTGACGGTCACGCGGTCATCGTCGGAGAGCTCGTCGATGCCGAGGATGGCGATGATGTCCTGGAGCTCCTTGTAGCGCTGCAGGACCTGCTTGACCTGGTTGGCCACCTCGAAGTGCTCGTCGCCGAGGATCTCGCGCTTCAAAATGGTGGACGTGGAGTCGAGCGGGTCCACCGCGGGGTAGATGCCCTTCTCGGCGATCGACCGCGACAGCGTGGTGGTCGCGTTCAGGTGCGCGAACGCCGACGCGGGGGCCGGGTCGGTGAGGTCGTCGGCCGGCACGTAGATGGCCTGGATCGAGGTGACCGAACCCTTCCTCGTAGAGGTGATCCGCTCCTGCAGCTGGCCCATCTCCGAGCTCAGGGTCGGCTGGTAGCCCACCTGCGAGGGCATCCGGCCCAGCAGCGCGGACACCTCGGAGCCGGCCTGCACGAACCGGAAGATGTTGTCGATGAACAGCAGCACGTCCTGACCCTCCTGGTCACGGAAGTACTCGGCCATCGTCAGGCCACTCAGCGCGACGCGCATCCTCGCCCCCGGAGGCTCGTTCATCTGCCCGAACACGAGCATCGTCTTGTCGATGACGCCCGACTCCTTCATCTCCAGCCACAGGTCGTTGCCCTCGCGACTGCGCTCGCCCACGCCGCAGAAGGCCGACAGACCGCCGTGCTCCTGGGCCAGGTTGTGGATCAGCTCCTGGATGATCACGGTCTTGCCCACGCCGGCGCCGCCGAACAGGCCGACCTTGCCGCCCTGCGCGTAGGGGGCCAGCAGGTCGACCACCTTGATACCGGTCTCGAACATCTCGGTGGTCGGAGTCAGCGCCTCGACGCTCGGGGCCGGGCGGTGGATCGGCCAGCGCTCCACGTCAGCCGAGAGCGGCTCGCCCCCGTCGATCGGCTCGCCGAGCAGGTTGAAGATCCGGCCCAGGGTCTCGTTGCCCACAGGGACGGAGATCGGGCCGCCGGTGTCGACCACCTCGGTCCCGCGGGACAGGCCGTCGGTGGAGTCCATGGCCACGGCGCGGACCCGGTCATCGCCCAGGTGCTGCTGAACCTCGCAGACAATCACGTCGCCGGCGGCGATCTCCACATCCTCCTCGGCCGCGGCGGCCTCGGGGCGCGCGATCGTCAGCGCGTGGTTGATCTCGGGCAGCTTGTCGGGGAACACGGCCTCGATCACGACGCCCTGGATCTCCTCGATCCGCCCGACGTTGCGCTCCTTGGGCTTCGTGTCCTCGCCCGCTCGTTCTGTTGTGGCTGACATTCAGATCTCCGTTTCCGATCGCAAAAGTTCTCGTCTGTCCGGTCCGTCGTTAGCCGAGGCCCTCGGCCCCCGCCACGACCTCCAGGATCTCCTGCGTGATCTCGGCCTGGCGGGCCCGATTCATCTGCAGGGTCAGATCCTCGATCAGCTCGCCCGCGTTCTCCGACGCGTTGCGCATCGCCGTCATCCGCGCGCCGTGCTCGGAGGCGGTTGACTCGAGCAGCGCGCGAAAGATCGAGATCTCCACGTAGTCTGGCACGAGCCGGCGGAGGATCTCCTCGGGGCCGGGCTCGTACTCGGGGATCGCCTTGCGCTCGCCGCCCCGGGCCGACCCGGCCGAACCGCCCGACCCGCCCGAACCGGACCCACTGGACCCCCCCCGTGACGCGCCCTGGCTGTGATCGCCGTCCTCCTCGGAATCGTCCTCCATGATCGAGGCCTGCTGGAGCGGCAGCAGCGTCTCGCGCCGCACCACCTGCGAGACCGGCGAGATGTAGCCGTTGTAGAAGATCTCCACGCGGTCGACGTCGCTGTCGATGTAGGCCGCCATCAGCCGCCCGGCGATTCGCCGGGCGTCGGCGTAGGCCGGGCGATCGGTGAAGCCGGTGAACGACTCGGCCACATCGAGACCGCGGAACCTCAGCGACGATGCCGGACGCCGTCCCGACGCGAAGTACACGGCGCGGTGGCCCTCATGCTCGTGCTCGCGCCCGGCCGCCGCACCGGCCCGTACGACCTGCGAGTTGAACGCGCCGGCCAGCCCGCGATCGCCCGCGACCACCAGCAGTCCCACGGTCGAGACCGACTCGTGCTCGGCCAGGATCGGCAGGTTGGGCACCTGGCCCGCCGCGTCGGCGGCCTGGCGGGTCATCCGCCGGATCGCCTCGGCGTACGGGCGCAGATGCTCGATCCGCTGCTCGGCCCGGCGCAGGCGCGCCGCCGCCACCATCTCCATGGCGCGGGTGATCTTCTGGATGTTGCCGACCGCCGAGATGCGGTTGCGAACGTCTCGCTGGGTTAGGGCCATAGCTGGTGTCCTTTACCAGGCGGCCGCTTAGGCGGCCGCCGCCTCGCTGTCCTCCAGCGGGAGACCCTCCTCGTCGAGGTCGTACCCGAAGTCCTCGGCGTACTGCTTGACCGCCTCGTCGACCCCCTTCTGGGTCTCATCGGACCAGTCGCCGGCGGCGACCTTCTCCAGCAGGTCGCCCGAGCTGGATCGCACGGAGTCGGCCAGCCCGGCCAGGAACTTCTCCACCTTGGCGACATCGATCCGGTCGAGATAACCGTTGGTGGCCGCGAACAGCGCCACCACCTGGTCCTCCACCGGCATCGGTTCGCGCTCGTTCTGATTGAGGGCCCGGACCAGGCGCTCGCCGCGGGCCAGCGTGCGCTGGGTCTCCGGGTCGAGCTCGGATCCGAACTGGGAGAAGGCCTCCAGCTCGCGGTATTGCGAGAGCTCGAGCTTCAGGCGGCCGGCCACCTTGCGCATCGGCCCGATCTGGGCCGCGCCACCCACCCGGGACACCGAGATGCCCACGTTGATGGCCGGGCGCACGCCCGAGTAGAACAGCTTCGGCTCCAGGAAGATCTGGCCGTCGGTGATCGAGATCACGTTGGTGGGGATGTAGGCCGCCACGTCGCCCGCCTGGGTCTCGATGATCGGCAGTGAGGTGAGCGACCCGGCGCCCATCTCGTCCGACAGCTTGACCGCACGCTCCAGCAGCCGCGAGTGCAGGTAGAAGACGTCGCCCGGGTAGGCCTCGCGACCTGGCGGCCGGCGCAGCAGCAGCGACATCTGGCGGTACGCGTAGGCGTGCTTGGTCAGGTCGTCGTAGACGGTCAGCGCGGCCTGGCCCTTGTAGAGGAAGTACTCGCCCATCGCGCAACCCGCGTACGGAGCCAGGAACTGGATCGGCGCCGCCTCGTCGGCCGCGGCCATCACGATGATCGTGTTGTCCAGGGCGCCGGCCTCCTCCAGGGTGGCGGCCAGCTGCACGACGGTCGCCTTGCGCTGGCCGATGGCCACGTACACGCAGATCAGATCGCGGTCCTTGTTGTTGATGATCGTGTCGAGCGCGATCGCCGTCTTGCCGGTCTGGCGGTCGCCGATGATCAGCTCGCGCTGACCCCGGCCGATCGGGATCATCGAGTCGATCGCCTTGAGTCCGGTGAGCATCGGCTCGGTGACCGGCTGGCGCTGGACCACGCCGGGGGCCTTGTGCTCGGCCGGGCGCCGCTCGGTAGCCTCGATATCGCCCTTGCCGTCCAGCGGGTTGCCCAGCGGGTCGACGATCCGGCCGAGCAGCCCCTCGCCCACCGGGATCTCCAGCAGGTGCTTGGTGCGTCGCACCGTGTCGCCCTCCACGATCCTCTCCCACTCGCCGAACATCACGGCGCCGACGTTGTCGGCCTCGAGGTTGAGCGCCAGACCGGTCACGCCGTGCGGGAACTCCAGCATCTCGAAGGACATGCAGTTCTCCAGCCCGTGGATGCGGCAGATGCCGTCGGCCACGGACAGCACGGTCCCGACCTCGGCCAGGTCGGCGCCCGAGGTGTCGAGCCCCTCGATCCGGCTCTTGAGGATGGCGGTGATCTCGTCTGGCTTGATCTGCATTTCTTGGTTCAGGGCTCCTTCAGGCGCGGGTTAGGCCTGGGCGACTTTTCGGCGAAGTTGTTCGAGTCGGGTGCGGATCGAGGCGTCGAGGATGAAGTTCCCGACGCGCAGCACGATGCCGCCGAGGATCTCGGGATCCACGTGGCTGGAGAGCTCGATCTGGTCGCCGGTCTGCTCGCCGATCCGCTGTCCGATGCTCTCCAGCGTCTTGCGATCGAGCTCGATCGCGCTGGTCACCTGTACTGGTAGCCGTTTGTTGACCTTGTCCCACATCACCTCGAAGCGGGTGCGGACCCGGAAGATGACGGGCATCCGGTGGCGCTCGATCAGCGCCTCCAGGAAGTTCATGAAGACTTCCTCGGCACCGCTGATCCCGCGGTGCAGCCCGTCCTTCTTCTCCTCGGTGGAGAAGTAGGGCGAGAAGAAGAACACGGACAGATCGCGGTCATCGCGCAGCGCGTCCGTGAACTGGTTCAGCTGCTCGCGCACGGTGTCCAGCTTGTCGTGCTCCTGGGCCACCTCGAACAGCGAGCGGGCGTATACCTCGGCGATCTCTTCCATGGCGTTTGCTCTCGTAGCTCCGGCTTTTGGCTCGGAGCTACTCGGCCCCTCCGGCCAGCGCACTGAAGTCCAGCTCGCCGAGGGCCTCCTCGACCAAACGACGCTGATCCTCTTCGGTGAGCGTCTTGCGGGTGACCTTCTCAGTGGCCATGATCGTCAGGTCGGCCACCTCGCGACGGATCTGGTCGATCGCCCGGCGCGTCTCGGCCTCGACGTCCTTGCGGGTCTGCTCCAGCAGCCGCTCGCGCTCGGCCCGGGCGGTCTCCTTGGCCTCCTTCTCGTGGGCCTCGGCGGCCTTGCGGGCGCGGGTGATGATCTCCTCGGCCTGCTCGCGCGCCTCCTTCAGACGCTCGCGGTACTCGGCCAAGAGCTTCTCCGACTCCTGACGCATCTCCTCGGCCTGATCGATCGACTCCTCGATCGTGTGCGCGCGCTTGTCGAGCGCGTTACCGATCAGCGGGAACACCCACTTCCACAGGATGAACAGCGAGATCACGAAGACGACCAGCGTCCACAGCATGATCCCGACGTTGGGGAGGATCAGGAACGAGCCGCTGGACGCAATCGCTAGGCCGTGGAGGTGCATGAGGTCAACTCCCGTTTCGGGCCTAGAGGAAGAAGGCGATGAACCCGCCGACCAGGCCGTAGAAGAAAGTGGCCTCGGTGAGCGCGAACCCCAGCCACTGATCGCGCTCGATGTCCTGGCGCAGCTCGGGCTGGCGGGTCTTGGCCTGGATCGAGGCGTTGAACACGAGGCCGATACCCGCACCGGCGCCGGCCGCGCCGCCCCCGGCACCCACGCCCAGCGCGATCGACTGGAGACCCTTCTGGGCGGTCGTGTTGATGTCTACCGCCCCGAACAGGGGGTGGAGGAGACTGATGAAATGAAACAGCATGGACTCGATGGCTCCTTGTGTGATTAGTGGCTCTGGACCGAGCTACCCAGGTAGATGGCCGTCAGGATCGCGAAGATGAACGCTTGGAGGCCCGCGATCAGCACGGCTTCGAAGAGGAAGATCAGGATCCCGAACGGCAGCAGTGCCCACGAGATGACCGGCAACCCGACGAGCACGCCGAGCTCCCCACCCATGAACGCGATCAGCAGGTGACCGGCAAGCAGGTTCGCCCATAGCCGGACGGTCAGCGAAACCAGTCGCAGGAAGTTGGACAGGATCTCGATCGGGAAGATCAGCAGCACGATCGGGCCCTTCACCCCGCCGGGCATCAGGCTCTTGAGGTATCCGATCGGGCCGTGATGGGCTCGGGTGCCCTCGTAGTTGAAGAGGATGAACACGCCGAGCGCGAGGATCAGGGGGAATGCGACGTTGGTGTCAGCCGCGTAGATCTGGAACGACGGGATGTGTGCCCCGAACAGGTTGAACTTCTCGGTGGAATTGACCGGGAGCGGGATGTAACCGATCAGGTTCGCGACGAGGATGAAGACGAAGATCGTCGCGATCAGCGGGAAGTACTTCTTGGTCATGGCCTTGTCCAGGTTCCCCTTCGCCAGGTCGCGGGTGAAGGTGTAGAACCACTCGACCGCTGTCTGGAGGCGTCCCGGGCGCTGCTGCAGTCGCTTGGCAACGAAGAGCATCACGCCGACCGTGATCCCGACCGTGAGGAGCAGGTAGAGCACGCCCTTGTTGAAAGCGACCGGACCGAGCTTGAACCAGGTGTCGAGCTTGAACTCGTCGGTCGGCGAGAACGCACCGCTCGCCACCGAGGAGGCCTTGTGCGCCTTCAGGCCGAACACGGCGGCGAAGAAGATGATCCCGCCGAGCCAGACGGCGCCAACCGCGTAGAGGCCCTTGCGCAGCGGGCTCCTGGGCGGCTTGCCACCGGCGTCGGATGCGAGCTTCGGGGCGTCGGCGAGCGCGCTCATGGCTCCACCCTGCTGGGTGGTGCGCCGCTCAGCAGCCTCACCACGAACGCGATCGAGTACGCGCAGAAGATCACCAGCGCGGCGGTCAGTCCGTCGGCACGCGTGCCGACCACGCCGGCGATCACGATCGCCCCGGCCAGGAGCCAGACCCGCCCAAACGACCCGAACAGCCGGACACCGACCGCCCTGCGCGGATCGGCGATGCCAGCCGTGAGCCGGTGTTCGTTGAGCTGGAGCGCGCGCTGCAGGATCCAGCCACCGGCGCCGACCAGGTACCCGAAGGCCGGCGCTCCCAGCGCCAGCAGCGGGATCGCAGCGATCGCCACGACCACCAAATCGAGGTAACGACGGATGGGCATGGATCGCGACTGAGAGACGGCCCCGGCTCCTACCGCCAAGGCCGCCTCCAGCCGTTGCGAAAGCCCTGCCACCGTGAAGCCATCCGTCCGCGGTCGTGTTGCGAACGCGTGAAGGATCGCTCTGACTCAAGGGCGGTTTGACACAAAGTCTGCATAGTCCGTAGGGCGGTGGCATCGCCACGGAAGGGCCGCGGATGGTATCCGATTTAACTGGCCTTATGCCCCGTCGGGGGCGGCTGCAACCACGCGAACCTAGCAGCGGTGCACTCGCCCCCTGATCAGAGCGCCCCGAAGCGCTTGGCCACCACCCGGACGCCCAGCCCGAAGCCGATCAGGAAGCCGGCGATCAGGAACGGGACGAGCGCCCCGAGGGCGGCTCCGATCGCCGCTCCGATCCCGGCGCACACGGCGTTTACCGCCAGCATCAGGAAGCCGGCGCCGGCCGCATCGCGGCCGGTCACGCGGCTCGGTGGGGATCGATCGGAACTGGGGTTCATGTGCCGGGGCGGCAGGCGACTCCTGCCTGCCGCCCCGTGCACGTTAGGGCCTCTGCCTCGAACTGCAGCAGCAGGTGCCCGCGCCAGCGGATGTTGGGCGTCAACGCCGAGGCGATGTTGACCAGCCCGACCAGGGCGGTGATCAGGGCGCCCAGCCTGGGCACCCAGGACTTGCGTTTGAGTTCAGCGGAGGTCATGCACGGGCCTCGATCGA